>CAJIBF010000070.1_pt1 | contig 16554 bp, 20 predicted proteins | sample 9199291 | NCBI WGS metagenome assembly CAJIBF01 (sample SAMEA7708293, study PRJEB35096) | sediment metagenome | biome: marine neritic benthic zone biome [ENVO:01000025]; feature: sediment [ENVO:00002007]; material: shallow marine sediment [ENVO:03000034] sea grass bed [ENVO_01000059] ...
CCCACGGTGCCAAAGGGAACCTCCCGCTTGCGATTAAGCTTTACAGCTGCTCACAAACCAGAACAGATTAATATGTTAACCGGCGCGCTAAACAAGGCTGTCAACGCATTGTGAATGCCACTATGGATTGTTTTCTTTTGCACGGTTGGGGTTTTCGTAACACTGTATTTACTACACTAAAGGATCTGTTACCGAAACATTGGAATATCATGACGCCATGCCTTTACCAGATGGCTACTGAAGCCGGCAACGGCTCATTTGGTGTCTTAACAGGCAAGCTGCTGGATGAGATAAAACGCGATACCATCCTCATTGGGTGGTCGATGGGAGGTCTTGTCGCTCAACTCGCGGCCGCCAGGTCGCAACGAATAACGCAGCTGGTGCTCATCGCCAGCGCCCCCCGTCTGGTCAACGCCAATGACTGGCATCATACAATCGATCCACAGGCCTACAATGAATTGGTTCATGATTTCGATCTGGATCCAGAGCGTGCTTTAGCCCGCTTTCTTGGCCTGGTTGCGCAGGGAGAGCAGCATCGAAAACAGGTGCTGTCACTACTTAAGCAATATCGCGCTCAGCCAGAACATGCCAGGGTATTGTCGAACTGGTTAAGAGAAATCCAGCATAGCGATTTACGCCAAACATGTTCAGATCTAACGATCCCGCTGTTAATGCTGTTTGGCGAACAGGATGCATTGATTAGTAATAAAGTCGCTGGTGAGATGGAAAATGTGCAAGCCAGGCAAACAACATTTAAAAGGTGTGGCCATGCCCCGTTTATAAGTAGAGCCGAAGCAGTAGCCGAAGCGTTAAGTAAATTCTGTAATAGCAATGGTTGAAGATAAGGCATACCAGGTTCAGGAAGACAAGGTGCGCAGAGCGTTTGACAAGGCGGCCCACGGCTATGAGCGTGTCGCACTGTTGCAACAAACGGTAGCGGAACGACTACTGGAGACGTTTGATCTGTTACAAACAAATAAAGACAACATACTGGATCTTGGTGCCGGCACGGGAAACGGGTCAAGGATGTTAAAAAACCGTTTCAGGAAGGCGAGCATCTATCAGCTGGACCTGTCGCCACTTATGTTGCAGCAGTCGAGAAAGCGCGCCCCGCGTTTTTTTTCACGAGAACGATTTGTTTGTGGCAATGCCAACCGTTTGCCTTTTAAAGAAAAGCAGTTTGATATTGTTTTCAGCAATCTTATGTTGCAGTGGTGCGCAAACCTCGAGTCCGTTTTTGCAGAGGTATGCAGGGTGTTGAAACCCGGTGGCGTATTCGTTTTTTCAACTTTTGGACCCGATTCATTAATTGAGCTGAGGGATAGCTGGAGGCAGGTCGATGACGAAGTGCATGTGAATACGTTTATCGACATGCATGATGTAGGCGATGCTCTGATGCGTCATGGAATGCATTCGCCCGTGCTGAGCGTCGAACATCTCAGGCTGTTATATAACGATGTAAAAACACTGATGCACGAGCTGAAGGCAATAGGAGCGCAGAATATCAATAGCGGCAGAAGAAAAACGCTAACCGGAAAAACCAGGCTTGAAAAAATGATGACGCATTACGAAGCTTATCGTGCGGATAGCAAACTGCCGGCGACATATGAAGTTATTTACGGGCATGCCTGGCGCAACGATCATGACAACAAGCAAAAGGCACCGGGTGTGGAACAAACGATTTCGATCGAATCACTGAAAAAAACTCTTGCAAGTAACAGGAACAAATAACCATGCAAAAAGGATTCTTTATTACCGGTACAGATACCGGTGTAGGCAAGACCTGGTTTACGGTTCTGTTAATGCAACATCTGAAGCAGTCAGGCCACCAGGTGTGCGGTATGAAGCCGATCGCGTCAGGCGCCGAATGGCAGGGTGAAAAGCTGGTAAACGAGGACGCACAGTACATCATGGATAGCTGTAGTCAGGCTACAGACTATGACTTGGTCAATCCCGCAGTGTTCGAGCCACCGGTCGCACCTGCCATTGCCGCTGATCTTGGCGGCCAGAACATCGACTTTGAGGAAATAATGCAGGCTTACGAACGGCTGTGTGATCAGAGCGATGTCATCGTTGTTGAGGGAGTGGGCGGCTGGCGCGTACCCGTTGGAGCCCGGAGCGAACTGGCCGAACTGGTGAAATTAATGCGGCTACCGGTAATCCTGGTGATAGGTTTAAGGCTTGGCTGTATCAATCACGCACTGCTTACCGCAGAAAGTATTCAGTGCGACGGCCTGCCGCTTTTTGGTTGGGCTATTTCAGAACTGGATAAGGAATATTTACTAAAGGATGAAACCCTGGCCATGCTGGAATCAGAGCTGGGCAGCCCCATGCTTGCCGAACTGCCACACGTCAGTGCTACAAAGCCTGATGATGCTGTCTTAAACATAGATTCGGCAAGAATCAGTGAACATCTGTCGAGATCGGCTTCTGTTTAGCCTGTGTCTTGTGCAGTAGTTCGACCCTGCCAGAGGTTGAGTATTGGTGGAGCAAAAAGTCGCAAAGCCTCGATTTATTGGGCATAATATTGCACAAATTAAAGGCGAGCCCTAACCAGAGAAGCCAAGCGTAAAATGATTGTCAGCCTGGATAACACTGAAGACGGAAAAAGTGGTTTCATCGTCATGCCAAACAGGGCGATGCCCTGGCGTCACCAGGTAATTGCTTTCAGTATCATTGCTGCTTTCTCACTGGGTGTTGCAATTGGCTTTTTCATGCAGGGCTTGACCCTGGTGCTGCCATTTGCAGGGCTGGAATTGACCGCACTGGGGGCTGCACTGTATGTTAGTGCCTGGCGCGGCGGAAAACGTGAAGTGATAAGCATTACCAGCGACAAGGTTAAGGTGGAAACCGGTCGCGATGTGCCTGAACAGGAATATATATTTGAGCGTTCCTGGGTGCAGGTGGTGCTGGAAAAGTCATGGAGCAGCTGGTATCCCAGCCGTCTGTTATTGCGATCACATGGCAAGCAGATTGAAGTCGGTGGCTTTTTGAATGAGGAGGAACGTCAGGGATTGGCGATCGCGTTGCGGCAAGCAATTTAATTGCTGCTGTATAACTATAACTAGAAGTATTTGTTACTGAGGAATGTCGTATGTCAGTGAATAAACTCAAACAAGCTGCGGCCTGTTTTGTTGCAGTTTCCTTGACCCTTGTCTGTGGTATGGCCTTCGCAGAAAGCATGCCCTGGAACTTGACTGAGGGCGTGACGCCCACCAGCAAAAAAGTCTACGACTTGCACATGACCATTTTATATATTGTCACAGCGATTGGTGTCGGTGTTTTTGGCGTGATGTGCTGGTCTATCTTCCACCACAGAAAATCACGCGGAGCTGTTGCGGCCCAGTTTCATCACAGCACCTTTGCCGAGGTAACCTGGACGATAATTCCGGTTCTTATCCTGATAGCGATGGCTGTTCCTGCGACGAAGACGCTTATCTTCATGGAACAAACCGGCGACTCGGAAATGACTATTAAGGTGACAGGCTATCAATGGAAATGGAAATACGATTATCTTGAAGAAGACATCAGTTTTTTTAGCAGTCTTGCTAAAGACAGCAACCTTGCTCGCCAGCGCGACGCGCAGATCTCGCCCGAGTCGGTTGATAACTACCTGCTCGATGTTGATAACCCGGTGGTTGTGCCGATTAACACCAAGATCCGCATCCTGACAACCGCTGCCGATGTAAACCATGCCTGGTGGGTGCCCGACCTGGGCTGGAAAAGAGACGCCATCCCAGGCTTTATCAACGACAACTGGACTTATATTGAGAAACCCGGCGTTTACCGCGGCCAGTGTGCCGAGTTGTGTGGCAAGGATCACGGCTTTATGCCTATTGTGCTGAATGCCGTGTCAAAAGAAGAATATGCAACCTGGGTGCAGGAGATGAAGGCCGAGACGGTGGCTGATGCCGCTGCAGCATCTATGGACTGGGTTAAAGACGACTTGTTGGCCAAAGGCGAGGAAGTCTATACAACTAACTGCGCGTCCTGTCATATGGCTGAAGGCCAGGGTGTTGCCGGTTTGTTTCCCGCGCTCGATGGCAGTGCGCTTGTCAATGGGCCCAAGGCCGACATGATTAACCAGCTTCTGAATGGCAAGAACCTGATGCCTGCATTTAAAGATCAGCTCGACGATGCGGAGATCGCAGCAGTCATGACCTTTGGTCGTAATGCCTGGGGAAATTCAGCAAAAGATGTTGTGCAGCCTTCAGAAATCAAGGCCGCCAGATAATTTATTACTATAAGTATTTAACAAGAGGGATAGACAAATGAGTGAAGCAGTCATCCACGACGATCATCACGACCATAAGCCAACGGGTATTGGCCGCTGGCTGTTCTCAACCAACCATAAAGACATTGGCACCATGTATCTGGTGTTTTCGCTGATAATGTTCTTTGTCGGCGGTGCAATGGCCATGGTCATAAGACTGGAGCTTTTCTCTCCCGGGCTGCAGTTTGTTGACCCACAGTTTTTTAACTCCATGACGACGGTGCATGCGCTGGTCATGATCTTTGGCGCATTGATGCCGGCCGGTGTCGGTCTTGCCAACTGGATGATACCCATGATGATTGGTGCGCCGGACATGGCTATGCCGCGCATGAATAATATGAGCTTCTGGATACTGCCATTTGCCTTTACCTTGCTGTTGGCAACCTTCTTCATGCCTGGTGGTGCACCTGCAGGCGGCTGGACCATGTACCCACCGCTGGTATTACAACTTGGAGACGGGTTTCCGTTTCTGATTTTTGCCGTCCATTTCCTGGGTATCTCTTCAATTATGGGTGCGATCAATATTATCGCGACCGTGTTTAACATGCGTGCTCCCGGCATGACTTTCATGCGTCTGCCGCTGTTTGTCTGGACCTGGATTATTACAGCGTTTCTGCTGATTGCCTCTATGCCGGTACTGGCCGGGGCGGTAACAATGTTGCTTACGGATAAATATTTCGGCACGGCATTCTTCAATGCCGCGGGCGGCGGCGATCCGGTGCTGTTCCAGCATATCTTCTGGTTCTTCGGTCATCCGGAGGTATACATCCTGGTGTTGCCATCATTCGGCATCATCTCGCAAGTCATACCCACCTTTGCCCGTAAGCCCCTGTTTGGCTATGCCTCGATGGTTTATGCAACAGCTTCGATTGCATTCCTCTCGTTCTTTGTCTGGGCGCATCATATGTTTACGGTGGGCATGCCGCTGACAGGTGAGCTGTTCTTTATGTATGCAACGATGTCTATCGCTGTCCCAACAGGCGTAAAGATTTTCAACTGGATGGCAACGATGTGGCGTGGATCGATGACTTTTGAAACGCCGATGCTATTCTCTATTGGTGTGTTATTCATGTTTTCCCTCGGCGGTTTCTCGGGCCTGATGATGGGTATTACACCAATTGATTTTCAATATCACGACACCTACTTTATCGTAGCGCATTTCCATTACGTCATTGTGCCGGGCATCATCTTTGGCGTATTCGCCGGCATCTATTACTGGTTGCCGAAATGGACTGGCCACATGTATGACGAAACGCTGGGCAAGTGGCACTTCTGGACATCGACCATATCCGTAAACGTCCTGTTTTTCCCGATGCACTTCCTCGGACTGGCCGGCATGCCGCGCCGTATCCCGGATTACAATACCCAGTTTACCGACTGGAACCAGATCGTCAGCCTTGGCGGTTTTGCCTTCGGCTTGAGCCAACTGATCCTGGTTTGGGTAGTCATCAAGTGTGTTCGCGGGGGCGAAAAGGCGACGGACCAGGTCTGGGAAGGAGCGCACGGGCTGGAGTGGACACTGTCTTCACCACCGCCGTTCCACAGTTTTACCACGCCGCCTAAAGTGACGGACGCAACGGCGCATTCATAACAGAACTTTTATGAACGCGAATAACGAACAGATGCAAACCGCACAAAAAGAGCTGGCTGCCAAGAACAAAAAACTGGCAATCGCTCTCGGTTTGGTTGCAGCCGGCTTCTATCTTGGCTTCATTTTGTTTTACTGGAATTAATCATGCAGGGAAATGCTAACCGAACTGCAACCAAACTCGCGGTATTTGCTGTTGCTATGTTTGGTTTCGGTTATGCGTTGGTGCCGCTATACGATGTCTTTTGTGAGGTCGTCGGCATCAATGGCAAAACCGGGGTAATCTCTGAGTCCGATGCCAGCTCGGGAAGAATAGATCTGAGCCGCACGGTGACGGTGGAATTTGATACCAATATCAATACCGATATTCCCTGGGACTTTAAAGCAGAGATATATAAAAAGAGCGTGCATCCAGGCGAAGTCGCCGAGGTCTACTTTGTGGCTGAAAACAGATCTGACCGTAGCGTGGTTGGCCGTGCCGTGCCCAGTGTAGCACCAACTACGGCGTCGCTGTACTTCAACAAAACCGAATGTTTCTGTTTTACCGAACAGCTACTGGCCCCCGGGGAACGTAAGTTGATGCCGGTGCGTTTCGTGGTTGATGCTGAGTTACCGGAAAAGATCAAAACCATGACATTGTCTTACACGTTTTTCGAAGTGCCTGATACAGAACAGGTCGCCACTAAAACGCAACCTGTAGATACCAAAGATAATATTTTGTAAACATATAAAAACTATATTTTGTACGGGGAATAATTATGTCTGATACACATGGTGCATACTTTATACCGGAGCCAAGCCGCTGGCCCCTGGTCGGTTCCATTGCGTTGTTCACTACCTTTGTCGGTGCTGGCCTATATCTTAACGGGTCGACGTCGGTCGTTCTTTTTATTGGTCTTGCCATGGTCATCTACATGTTTTTTGGCTGGTTCTCGGATGTGATCAAGGAGAGCCTGGCGGGGAATTACAACGACCAGGTGGATATCAGTTTTCGCTGGGGCATGAGCTGGTTCATCTTCTCCGAGGTCATGTTTTTTGCGGCATTCTTTGGCGCATTATTCTACATACGCGTGTTGTCTGTCCCCTGGCTCGCCGGTGATACGCCGACCAGTGAGTTTCTCTGGCCGGACTTCCAGTTCGTCTGGCCACTGCTGACTACGCCCGATATGACCCAGCCCCTGGCTTCGCAGTTTACCGCTATCAAGGAGGTCATTCCGGCCTGGGGTATCCCGGCGATTAACACGGGCATACTGTTAACCAGTGGCGCAACGATTACTTTCGCACATTGGGCATTAAAGAAAGATAGCCGAGCCGGCTTGTGTTTTTGGCTTGCCGCGACAGTAGTTCTGGGCGCAATATTTATAGTATTGCAGGCTTATGAATACATTCATGCCTATGGTGACCTGGATCTGAAACTGAGTTCCGGCGTCTACGGCTCAACCTTTTTTATGTTGACCGGTTTTCATGGTTTTCACGTATTGATGGGCGCAACAATGATACTGATTATTTTGTTGCGTTCTTTGAAGGGCCATTTTACCGCTAAAGATCATTTTGCTTTTGAAGGGGTTGCCTGGTACTGGCATTTTGTTGATGTGGTCTGGCTGGGGCTGTTTGTGTTTGTATACTGGGTTTAGATAGAACTGTTTTATTAAAAAAAAGGCGCTGCCCTGGCAGCGCCTTTTCTATTGAACAAAGCTTTAATTATTGTCCCAGGCCGTGGGGTTGAATCCAGCCAAGATTGTATCCAACGATGAGGGAGATAAATAGCAATATTGACAATGCAATCCTGAAGGTCAGTGATGTTACCAGTCGATTGGAGCTGGAATCGTCTTTTACCAGAAACACCATGCCAAAGGCCAGCGAAGCAAGAATCATCAAGAGCAGTAAGACGATAAATATTTTGAAAAGAATGGCAGCAGACATTATCAACACGCGTCTAAAACGACAGTATAACCAGCAAACAGCATCAAGTACCGCAATTAATGAATCTAACCATAGGAAACTGGCGCTTTAGTCCAGGACTTGTCACCAGTTTGCTGGCGCTCGTTTTCATGTTGTTGTTTGCCCGGCTTGGTGTTTGGCAACTGAACAGGGCCGAATACAAGGCAAACCTGTATGAGGAATTTAACTCACGCCAGACTGCAGCAGCGCTGGACTTGAATGAGCATGGCGAAGTGTTGAGTGTTGAGGACATGCTTTGGCGACGCGTTTCTGTAATCGGCAGTTTTCGTGAAGACATGCAGTTCCTGCTGGACAATCGTGTATACAAAGGCGAGCAGGGCTATTTTGTCTACACACCATTTAAGCTTGCTGATGATGACCGGGTGCTGCTGGTAAATCGCGGCTGGGTAACTGCCAGTAACGATCGTACACGTGTTCCCGGCCTGATTGAAACTACGCCACCGGTAACGCTAACTGGATTGCTTAAACTGGAGCCGAAGACAGGCATCCTGTTGAAAGAGGCAGAGCCTGAAGAAATGAAAGAGAGCGTTTTTCGTGTTCAGGAGATCAAGCTGGACAAGCTGCGGGATTTCTCCGGTTTATCCTTCATTCCGGTTATATTAAGACTGGAACCGGAGTCTGGTCACGGATATGGCCGTGATTGGCCGGTGCCGGGAACAGATGAAAACAAGCATCTGGGCTATGCGTTTCAGTGGTTTGCTTTTGCTGCAGTGCTATTAGTGATCTATCTGGTAATGAATATTAAAAAAATCGAATTTAGCGAAAATGAACAGTAAGAACAAAAACACGCTCATGCTGGTGGTGATCGTTGTGGCCTTCTTGAGCCCGATTGCGCTTTCCTACTACCTCATTGGCAAGCCGGATATTGTCGAACAGCGAGGGCTGTCCAATAAAGGTGATTTGATATCACCGCCGAGGCTCATCAGTGATATGCAGCTACTGGATCCGGTAGCGAAAAAAAACTATCCCTTGTATGGGAAATGGAACCTGGTTTACGTGACCGACGTATGTGACAAAGCCTGTTTCGACAATCTATATCGGATGCGGCAGATCCATGTTGCAATGGATAAGTATTCGTTGAGGGTTCAGCGCGTGTTGTTAATGACGTCCGCGGCACCAGAAAGCCTGTTGCCGGACCTGACTGAATATGCAGGACAGCGCGTGATTACCAGAGCAGACCGACAGCAGTTGTTAAGCACCTTCCAGTTCGGTGAAGGCGATCAGCCGGTCAGAGCAAACCGGCTTTATATCGTCGATCCGATTGGTAACCTGATGATGAGCTACCCGCCTGATATCAATCCGCGCGGCATCATGACAGACCTGAAAAAACTGTTGAAGGCGTCAAGAATAGGTTAATTCTCAGGTCCCGTATTGGTTGTATTGATTCATGAATAAAACCCTGTTGTATGTAGCCCGCTTCGCCTGTGTATTGGCTTTCATCGTGATCATTGTTGGCGCGTATACACGCCTGTCCGATGCCGGTTTAGGCTGTCCTGACTGGCCGGGCTGTTACGGGCAGCTAATCGTTCCTGCCGATTCCGACAAAGTACAGGCTGCCAACGAAGCCTATCCGGAGCGGCCGCTGGAACAAGACAAGGCCTGGATTGAGATGGCACATCGCTATATCGCGGGCACGCTGGGCCTGGTTATTCTTTTCATCTGCGCCGTTGCCTGGATGAAAAACCACAGCCAGGGCACCCGTCTCCTTGCCTCCGGGCTGTTGGCGCTGGTCATCTTTCAGGCGCTACTGGGTATGTGGACAGTCACCTTGCTTTTAAAACCGGTAATCGTGATGGCACATTTGCTTGGCGGCATGTCTATTCTGTCGCTGTTGTACTGGATGAGCCTACGTCAGCAAGCGCTAACAACCATATCGACTGATCGCTGGGAACCTTCCCTGTTGCCGTGGGCGATAGTCGGATTGATAGTGCTGGCCCTGCAAATCAGCCTCGGCGGCTGGACCAGTACCAACTACGCCGCTCTGGCTTGCCCCGATTTCCCAGCCTGTCAGGGCAAGGTGTGGCCAAGCATGGATTTTAGGGAAGGCTTCACTCTTTGGCGTGGTCTGGGGGTCGATTACGAGGGAGGTGTGCTTGATGGCGCGGCGCGTACCGCAATACATATGACACATCGAATTGGCGCCGTCATTACCTTTCTGGTGCTGGTGTTTATCGCCTTGCGGGCCATCAAGCTGAATACGGGGCTGGTCCGTTTTACCGGCATCGCGATGCTGTTGATCCTGTTTGTACAGGTTTCACTGGGTATTGCCAATGTCGTTATGTCTTTGCCGCTCTATATAGCGGTGGCGCACAATGGCGTTGCTGCGCTATTATTGCTGTCCCTGGTGACTTTGTTGCACCAGAGTTTTCCAATAAAAACAAGATAAACCAAATGCCCGACATGCAAAACCGTTCGCTAACCGATGCCGTTGCCGTATCCTGGCGGGACTATGTGACCTTGTGTAAGCCGAATGTCGTGGCGCTGATCGTATTTACCGCCGTTGTCGGAATGTTCCTGGCCTCGCCAACCATGGTGCCATGGGATGTGTTGCTATTTGGCACCCTGGGTATTGGCCTGGCGGCCTCTTCGGCTGCAGCCATCAACCATGTCGTTGATCACCGCATCGATTCGATCATGGCGCGCACGATGCGCCGCCCCCTGCCAAAAGGCAATGTCAGTGTAATCAACGCAATTATCTTTGCCTGGTTTCTCGGGACTATATCGATGGGCATCCTGGCTTTTCTGGTCAATCCGCTAACGGCCGCACTTACGGCAGTGTCTTTGATTGGATATGGTTTTATTTACTCCATGTTTCTTAAACGCGCGACACCTCAGAACATCGTCATTGGTGGCGCCGCTGGTGCAGCACCACCCGTTCTGGGCTGGTCTGCAGTAACCGGGACGCTGGACCCGAATTCTCTTTTATTGTTTCTGATTATTTTTGCCTGGACGCCACCCCATTTCTGGGCCCTGGCGATTTACCGCCGTGAAGACTATGCCGCAGTTGATATTCCGATGTTGCCAGTGACTCACGGAGTTGAATACACTCGCCTGCATATTTTGCTGTACACAATAGTGATGTGTATTGTTACTGTTCTTCCCTACCTGGTTCAAATGTCCGGCCTGTTCTACCTTGTCGGCGCGATGCTTCTTAATATTGGTTTTCTTTACTATGCGATTCGCATGCAGTTCGATCATGCCGATCGGCTGGCAATGCAAACCTTCTCGTATTCGATCATTTATTTAATGTTGCTGTTTGCAGTATTACTAATCGATCATTATATTCCTCTGGTCGCTGCAGTTTTGTAACCATTTCCGTTTTCAGTGCATCATTGTTTTGCTGCACCGAATCCTCGCTTGTTGCTCAGAGATGAACTGATACACCCGGTGCAAGTCATAAGCTGTGAATGGAGAAATGACATGCAACGTAGAAATATACTTATATCAATTGCTGCACTGGCCGCTTCCCTGCCTTTATTATCCGCCAAGCAATTACTCGCACACCCGGTGGATAAAAGCTTGAAATTCAGCCCGGTTAAAAAGAGTGAACAGGAGTGGCGTAAACTGTTGTCAAAGCCACAGTTTAATATCCTGTTTGAAGATGGCACTGAACCTCCTGGCTCCAGTCCGCTCAACGATGTTAAGGCAGAAGGTACTTTCATCTGCGCCGCCTGCTATTTGCCATTGTTTGAATCAGAAACCAAGTACGATAGTGGTACCGGCTGGCCGAGTTTTTTCAGACCCATAGAGGGGCGTCTGGGCACAAGCCTTGACCTGAAGCTGATCTGGCCACGAACCGAGTACCATTGTGTTCGCTGTGGTGGTCACCAGGGACATGTATTCGAGGACGGTCCGGAACCAACCGGGTTGCGGTATTGCAATAACGGACTGGCACTAAGGTTTGTTCCAGCCAATGAACCTTTACCCGGGCTCAGATCGTGAAACAGTTTTTAATCTTTTTATTATTTCTGTTTGGTGCTGGCCAGGCATATGCAGAAAATCGAACGGCTGTTTTCGCTGGCGGTTGTTTCTGGTGTATGGAACCACCCTATGACAAGCTGGACGGCGTGTTCAGTACCATCTCCGGTTATACCGGTGGTCATACAGAAAACCCGACTTATAAACAGACTTCAAATGGAACGACCGGACACTATGAGGCAATAGCGATTGAATACGATCCGGCTATTGTCAGTTACGAAAAGCTGCTGGAGGTCTTCTGGAAGAATATCGATCCCTTAGATGCGCGCGGTCAGTTTTGTGATAAAGGCCCGCAATATCGTGCCGCCATTTTTTATATGAACGATGAAGAAAAAATGCTTGCCGAACAAAGCCTGCAGCGTTTACAGGAGCGTTTTGGCAAGGAGAATAAAATCGTTACCGAGATACTCCCGGCAAAAAAGTTTTACGATGCTGAAGACTACCATCAGGATTATTACAAAAAGAACCCGATACGCTACAAGTACTATCGCTATGGATGCGGACGCGATAAAAGGCTTGAACAAGTTAACAGCATACTGGGTGCAAAATAGAAGCCTGGATTATTGTTGCGTCGATTCCGTCAGTTTTACCCTATGCATGTATTCATAAATCGTCCAGCCCAGATAGCCGATATTTCCCAGGCCGTAGGCAACAAAGAAATAACCAATGCCGGCAAACCATGTGATAGGTCCAATCAGGTAAATAAAATCCTCGAGCTCGAAACCCATATAGGCGGGGTGTTCGACCGCCTCGGCACCACACTCTTTTTCCATGCTCATGCGTAGAAACAGGATAACAGGGTTAGATAGCCCTGCAGCGAAGCCCAGTACTAAAGCGGCGACGCCATATTCAGTCTGCATGCCTATGCCGATGCCTATAAAAAGACACATGTAATTGATACCGCCGACAATGTAATCGTAATTATGACCAAAACGGGATGTCTTACCGGTCATCCTGGCAAGTTCACCATCCATGTGGTCAGAAAAAACAGCCAGCATATATAACAACGCGCCAAGCCAGGCATGGTTTTGTATAGACAGAGCAAAAGTCCAGGCTGAGGCCTGACCCAACAGTAAAGTCACCGTCGTTAGATGATTGGGATGCAGCGGTGTATTCTTAAAAGGTCGAACGAGCACATGGGCCAGCCGCTGATCCCATGCAGGCATGTGTGTTGTAACAGACATAGTGTATAAGACGTATAATTATAATTTGTATATATAGTATAAACGATTTAACCGGCTTTGCCTCAAACTGGTATTTCTCTATCTGACTAACTTCAGCTATTACAGTTATTATAATTGTCAGATAATGATCTAACAGGATTTGAATTTCTATAACGGATAATAATAAAGATAATTGCAAATGCAGCCCATCATCTCAATTAACAACCTGAACAAGACTTATAAAACAGGACTCGTCGCGCTGACCAATATCAATCTGGATATCAACAAGGGTGAAATATTTGCACTACTGGGCCCAAATGGGGCTGGCAAAACAACATTAATCAGCATCATCTGCGGTATCGTTAACCCCGGTGAGGGTGAAGTCCTCGTGGATGGCCACAACATTATTAACAACTATCGGGAGGCGCGTGAAAAAATAGGTCTCGTGCCACAGGAAGTTTCAACAGATATGTTTGAAACAGTCTGGGGCACAGTCACTTTCAGTCGTGGCCTGTTTGGAAAAGCTCCGGACCCGGATTTTATAGAGAAGGTGTTGCGCGATCTTTCGCTATGGGATAAGCGCGATACCACGCTGCTGGCGTTGTCCGGCGGTATGAAAAGACGGGTTATGATCGCCAAGGCATTGGCGCACGAGCCCGAAATATTGTTCCTTGATGAACCTACCGCGGGCGTTGATGTAGAGCTGCGCCAGGATATGTGGGCAATGGTTCGCGGCCTGCAGGATAAAGGCGTCACGATAATACTGACGACGCACTATATAGAAGAAGCCGAGGAAATGGCTGATCGCATAGGGGTTATTTGCCGGGGCGAAGTCATTGTTGTTGAAGACAAGCAGTTGTTGATGAAAAAGCTTGGTAAGAAACAGTTAACGCTGCACCTGCAACAACCAATGGAAGTTATTCCTGCGGAATTGATGGAATATCCGCTGGAGCTTGCCAATGATGGAAATGAGCTGGTCTATACGTTTGATTCGCAAAAAGAACATACCGGCATTGCAAACCTGCTCAGATTACTAAACCAACATGGTATCGATTTCAGAGACCTGCATTCCAGCGAGAGTTCGCTGGAAGAGATATTCGTCAGCCTGGTGCAAAAAGAGTCATGAACCTCCAGGCCATAAAATCCATTTATTATTTCGAGATGTCGCGCATGCGAAGAACATTGATGCAGAGCATCGCCACGCCAGTGCTGTCGACGTCACTTTATTTTATTGTATTTGGTGCGGCCATAGGCTCACGCATGGGTGACATAGAGGGTGTCAGCTATGGCGCGTTCATCATCCCGGGGTTGATTATGCTGTCATTGTTAAATGAAAGTATTTCCAATGCCTCGTTTGGAATTTATATGCCAAAATTTACCGGCACCATCTATGAACTTCTTTCTGCCCCGATTTCAACATTCGAGATCGTTGTTGGCTTTGTTGGCGCAGCAACAACCAAGTCAGTGATTCTGGGCTTGCTGATATTGTTAACAGCCAGGCTATTTGTTAACTATGAGATTGCGCACCCGTTTTATATGTTTGGTTTTCTGGTATTAACAGCAATGACCTTTAGCCTGTTTGGTTTCATCCTCGGAGTCTGGGCAGACAGTTTCGAACGACTGCAAATTGTACCGATGATGATCGTAACGCCACTGACGTTTCTTGGCGGTAGTTTTTATTCGATCAACATGCTGCCTGAGCTGTGGCAGAAGATTACCCTGTTTAATCCTGTTGTTTATTTAATCAGCGGTTTCCGCTGGAGCTTTTATGGAATTGCCGATGTGCATGTTGGTATCAGCCTTGGCATGACTTTGCTATTTATGCTGTTCTGCCTGACTGTGATTGGCTGGATCTTCAGGACTGGTTACCAGCTCAAAAACTAATTTTGTTCGCGGTCGAGCAACTGGCGTTTAATCTTGATTCCCCATTGATAACCTGACAAATCACCATCCAGTCTCAGTACTCGATGACAGGGTATGACGACCGCCAGCTTGTTAGCCGCGCAGGCCTGCGCAACGGCCCGTATCGCCTTGGGCGCACCGATACGCATGGCGACTTCTTTATAGTTGCTTGTTTTACCATAGGGGATCTTGATCAACGCATCCCAGACCCTTTGCTGGAAAGCCGTGCCGCGAATATCGAGCGGGATTTTCAATTTTTTATCAGGTGCTTCAACAAAAGTGATGACTTTAACCAGTAGTTTTTCAAATTCATCATCACCGCCGACCAGGTCAGCTTTTGGAAACTGCCTGCGTAGTTCTTTTAACAATCTTGACGGATGGTCACCCAGAAAGACAGCGCATAAGCCCTTTAGGCTGCAGGCAACGAGGATAGAGCCATAGTGACATAAGCCCATCATATATTCGATCTCTTCCCCGGCAATATCGGCAGAGTTCAGTTCGGCCCGAGCTTTTTGTGGCGGTTTGGTTTTTAATCCGGCCGGGGGCATCTGTTTACTGAGCTCTTCATGTTATCTGCCGGACAAACTTTTCCGGAGTAACACTAAATACTTCATCAAAGACTGTCTTGCATTCGGTAAGCAATTTTCGAAGCTGACGGTTGGTGACGGCTTGCGCTGCGGCACGGTCCTGTTTGTTAATCGTTCTCGGCGGTAGTGAGCGCACAAACTGCCCAACCAGATCCAGATCGTGTATTTTACCTAGCAGTTCACCTAGTACGGAAAGCCTACGCTTGATCTGTTTACCTTTATTATCGAAAGCCGGATTGATATATCCAATCTGGTAATTCAATGCTTTAACATTCTTTCTGAACTGGTGCAGGCTTTCGAAATCGATATCGCTATTAAACACAGGGGTTGCTGAACCAGCAGTACGCTTGTAGCTGCGCATCAGGTTCTTGCGGACCTGCTTGGTCGATTTAGCCAGTATAAACTCGGCTTTCAGTGTTAACAGCAATTCATACATGCCCAGCTTGAAGTTTGGCCAATCTCTGTTCACGGTAGTCACTTGATCGTATGAATGCGGTAACAGTTTTTCAATGGCCAGTGTTTCCTGTTCGTCGACGGTATAATTCAGCAGTTCCTGCAGTGTTGCGTCAATCACCTGTGCGTCACGTGCATGACCCAGCGAGCGGGCCATGTCTCGCAGTTCGTTATCGAGGGTTTTCCAATCAGCATCTTCCTTGCGTATACGAAGCAGGCGCAACCAGGCACGAAGGTGTTTGATGTGGACACGGATTCGATGAATATACTCCTCATCGGTTTCCTGTCTGCCCAGGTGCTGTTCCAGCTTATCGACCGTCGCCAGCACCGATTTTTCGGTGGCCAGCAGTCGTTTTTGTTTTTTTTCTTTTCCCATTGCCTCAGGCTCTGTTATGCCGTCATTGTCTCAACATGCGCCTCGGGAATAGCAAGCAGCACCCTGATAGATTCTAGCATGGCGGCGTTGGATAGATAAAATGCCCGGTTAACATTCAGCATGCTGGACGTCTCCATATCATCGATTCTGTCCTCACCCGACTCGGCGTATATATCCTGAACGAATTTTTCATAGCTTTGCCGAGCGTATTTGCGTAACTGCAGAAAATGCTCTGTTGCCATTTCCGGATCCTTGTTTTGCAGCGTGACCAG
>CAJIBF010000010.1_pt1 | contig 16476 bp, 19 predicted proteins | sample 9199291 | NCBI WGS metagenome assembly CAJIBF01 (sample SAMEA7708293, study PRJEB35096) | sediment metagenome | biome: marine neritic benthic zone biome [ENVO:01000025]; feature: sediment [ENVO:00002007]; material: shallow marine sediment [ENVO:03000034] sea grass bed [ENVO_01000059] ...
AGCGAATCTTCAGGCTCGCCAGTCCAATAAGAACCAGCATAAAGGTAATAATCCAGAACCGAACGATCACTCTTGGCTCGGGCCAGCCCTTCAATTCATAGTGATGATGTAACGGTGCCATTCTGAAAATACGCTTGCCGGTCAGCTTGAATGAAGCGACTTGCAAAATAACGGATACAGTCTCGATAACGAATACGCCGCCCATAATAAAGAGAGCCAGTTCCTGTCGAATAACGATAGCGACGATTCCAAGGGCGGCACCGAGTGATAAAGCACCGATATCACCCATAAATACCTGCGCCGGATAGGTGTTAAACCAGAGAAAGCCCAAACCGGAACCGACCATGGCACCACAGAAGATGGCAACTTCGCCAACACCGGGGACATAAGGAATACCGAGATAATCTGCGAAGCGAATGTTACCGGTCGCATAGGCGAAAATAGCAAGTGCTCCGGCAACCATGACAGTAGGAAGTATGGCAAGCCCGTCGAGACCATCGGTCAGGTTAACTGCATTACTGGAACCGACAATGACAAAATAAGCCAGTACGACGTAGACCCAGCCCAGGTCAAATACCAGTGACTTGATAAACGGCACGATAAGCTGCGTTTCTGCAGGAAGCGTTGCCGTCTGGTACAAATAGAGTGCAGCAATAAACGCTACCAGTGATTGTAAAACATACTTATATTTCGCGCTCAGTCCTTTCGGATCGTTATAAATAACTTTTTTGTAATCATCGACGAGTCCGATTATGCCGAAACAGAGCGTTACCAACAGCACAACCCACACATAGCGATTGGTCAGATCAGCCCAACACAGAGTGCTTATTGCAATTGAAACAAGTATTAAGGAACCACCCATCGTAGGCGTGCCTGTTTTTTCCAGATGCGTTTGTGGACCGTCATCCCTGACACTTTGCCCAATCTGTCTGCTGGTTAAATGCCGAATAAGGTATGGACCGAAAATAAATGAAATAAATAACGCGGTAAGCGTTCCCAGAATGGTACGTAAAGTCAGGTAGCGAAACACGCTGAAGCCGCTATCGAATGCAGTAAGATATTCTGTAAGCCAGAGCAACATGCTAGCTCACCTCCAGCAGTGCATTGACAATCGTCTCCATCTGCATGGAGCGTGATCCCTTAATCAGAATGGTAGTGTCTTTATCAAGGTCTTTGAGTAATGTTTCCAGAAGATCGGCCTTAGCCTCGAAATGGCTCGCACCTGCTCCGTAGTTGTCACTGGCAGCGCGACTCAGTTGACCGGCAGTTAGTAAACCATCAATGCCCGCATTTTTCGCCTGGGTTCCGGCGTCTGCATGAAACCGTTCTGCGTTTTCGCCCAGTTCACCCATGTCGCCGAGTACTAATAATCGCTTCCCTTGAAAACCGGATAGCACGGAAAGTGCAGCCTCGAGGGATGTTGGATTGGCGTTATAGGTATCATCGATGACACGCACGCCGGCTCGGCCAGACTTGATTTGCATTCTGCCTTTAACGGCGTGCATATTTTCCAGACCAGCCTTGATCGACGCCTGGTTAATGCCAAGGCTCTGACAACATGCCGAAGCCGCAAGCGCATTCATAACGTTATGCTCGCCAAGCAATGGCAACATAACTTCTATGTCTCCCTGTTTACTATGCAAAGTAAAATTCGTCGCGGTCTGCTCGGCATTAATTCTGATATTCAGAGCCTTAACATCTGCTGATTCGCTATGGATTCCGAAAGTGCAGCGTTTATTGACAGCAGTGACACCTTGCCAATAACTCGCATAGTGATCGTCGGCATTTATTATTGCAGTACCTGTAGCTTGCAATCCTGAGAAGATCTCGGCTTTTGCCCTGGCAACACCATCGACACTACCGAACCCCTCAAGATGCGCCGGTGCACACTGTGTAATGACAGCCACATTTGGATGCGCTACCGAACTTAACCAGGCTATCTCTCCCGGATGGTTCGCTCCCATCTCAATCACGGCATAACGATGGTTCTTATTCAGTCCGAATAACGTTAAAGGAACACCAATATCATTATTGAGATTGGCTGTTGTAGCATGTACCTCGGCAACCTCTGAGAGAATGGACTTGACCATTTCTTTCACAGTGGTTTTCCCGTTACTACCGGTAATGGCCACGAGTGGCATCGCCAGTTCCTCGCGCCAGCTTCTGGCGAGTAAACCAAGGGCCTTGCGGGTATCTTTAACCTTGAGTACCGGTAAGCTATGTTCCACTTCTTTTGCCAGCAGCAATGATGAGGCGCCGGCTTGTTCGGCATCGGCAACATAATCATGACCATCAAAGTGCTCGCCCTGAAGGGCTACAAACAAACTACCTTGCTCCAGTGTTCGGGTGTCGGTACTACAACCATTAAAGACGATATCATCGCCTTGAAGCCTTGCATGAATGGCAGCCGCTGCCCTGGATAAGCTCATGCTGATCATGACGACTGCTCCGCAATTCTTCTGGCGAGTTCCCGGTCACTAAACGGCAGTATTTCAGTACCTATCTGTTGAGTGGTTTCGTGTCCTTTACCAGCAACCAGCACAACGTCTTCAGGTTTGGCCCGCAAATAGGTGTTCGTGATTGCGTCAGAACGATCGTAACGAACAATGACTCGCTGCTTGTCTTCCATACCAGCGAGTATCTGCGTCACGATATGTTCCGGTTTTTCTGAACGGGGGTTGTCGTTAGTAAGCACAACTGTGTCGGCAAGCGCCTCGGCGATAGCGCCCATTTGTGGACGTTTACCTGTGTCGCGATCGCCACCACAACCGAACACGCAATACAGTTTGCCCTTGCAGTAGGGCCGCAGGCTGGCTAACGTTTTCTCAAGCGCGTCCGGCGTATGCGCATAATCAACGACCAGCAACGGTTTGTTTGTAGCCGCAAAACATTCCATCCGGCCTGGCACACCGCGGAACCTGGAAACGGCCGCCGCCGCCGTATTGGCTTCGATACCAAGCACGCAAAGGACCGCGTAAGCCGCCAGCACATTGGAAACGTTAAAGTCACCCAGCAATTCCGATGAAATTTGAGGATCGCCCCACGGACTTTGTACCTGGATCGTTCTGCCTAAACCGCTGCTGTTGTCAGCACTAGCGCGAACAAGCCGAATAGTGGCTTCAGACTCCAGATCGATCTCATCGGACCGGGTTGTATAAACGATCAGTTCGAGATTACTTTTACAGTTGGCGATTAATTCGCGGCCAAACTCATCATCGGCATTAATGACCGCATATTTCAGATCCGGTGTTTGAAACAGCCTGGCCTTGGCGGCAGCATAGCTCTCAAGAGTCTCATGATAATCAAGATGGTCACGACTGAGATTGGTATAGACACCGACATCGAAGGCCACGCCGGAAACCCTGGCCTGGTCAAGTGCATGTGATGAAACCTCCATGACGACCGTATCCAACTCATCGCGCCATGAAGCAAACAGCGTCTGCAAGGCGACCGGGTCAGGAGTGGTCATTGAGCCGTCCTGAATTTCAGATGTTTTCCCGTAACCAAGCGTACCGATAAAAGCCGCCTGCTGATCACATTGGGTCAACGCGTGCGATATCAGATAGGAAACGGTGGTCTTGCCATTGGTACCGGTGACGCCAATGACATTGATATCTTTAGACGGTTCATTGAAAAAACGACTGGCGATAACACCAGCCTGCTGCCGCAAATTGGGCACTCGAAATAGCGGCACTGACATTGTCTCATCCTGCAAAGTAAGCTCACTGTCAAAGGCGACAGCTACAGCTCCTGCCTGGATTGCCGCATCGATAAAATCAACACCGCTGCCGCTGGTGCCACGATAGGCAAGAAACAGGTCGCCGGGTTTTACCTGACGACTGTCGATGGCCACGCCAGAGATCCGGATGTCAGTATCGACCTCGGCAAAATTTTCCAGTAAGGCTGCCAGGGGGCGAGTTGCATTAAGTTGCTCGGCCGGCATCATCCGTCAAACCCCGTTTCAGGAACTGGTTTTGGCTTGTTAGCCATGATCGGGCTGGTAATCGCCGGTAAATCATCGGGAGGAATATTAAGAATACGGAACGCACCTTCCATCACCCGCGCGAATACCGGGGCGGCAACAACTCCACCGTAGTAGTGATCGCCAGTGGGTTCATCGATTAATACGATCATGGCAAAACGTGGCTCACTGGCCGGTGCGATGCCGGCAAACAGGGACAAATAGCGATCATCTGAATAACCGCCCCGCACTGATTTATGCACCGTTCCGGTCTTACCGATTACGCGGTAACCGCGGATAGAAGCGCGCTTGCCTGTTCCCTCTGAAGAAACCACCGTTTCCAGCATCTTACGTACCTGCCGGGCAACACTTTCCGGCAACACGCGTTGACCGGAGACCGGACTTGTCACTTTCAAAAATGACACCGGTAGCATCACGCCACCGGATGCAAGTACTGAATAGGCATGCGCCAGCTGCAACGGTGTCACTGACAGACCATAGCCGAATGATAGCGTTGCCATCTCAACATCCGACCACGTGTTATAGGGACTCAGTGAACCGTTAGACTCCCCTGGAAAACCACTTCCAGTCGGCTGCCCGAATCCGAAACGTGACAGGGCATCCCAGTACTGCTCAGGTTCAACCGACAGGGCTATCTTGCTGGCACCCACGTTACTTGACTTGGTAATGACTGTGGTAACGTCGATCTCACCGTAGTTGCGCATGTCACGAATGGTGTGCTCGCCGACTTTCAGATAACCCGGTGCTGTCTCAATTCGACTTAGCGGTTTAAAGTTGCCCGATTCCAGACCGATAGCCACGGTGAATGGTTTCATAGTCGAACCCGGTTCGAACACATCGGTAACGGCACGATTACGGTAATAATGACTCTTCAGACCACTGCGATTATTCGGGTTGTAGGAAGGCTGCCCGACCATGGCCATGATTTCACCGGTTTTAACGTCGAGCATTACCAGTGATCCACCTTTGGCACGGTGATATTTCACGGCAGCCGCCAGTTCCCGATAAGCAAGATACTGAACCCGGCGATCGATACTTAACACCAGGTCCTTGCCAGGCTCTGGTGCCTTGATGCTTTCAATGTTTTCAATGACGCGGTTAAGGCGATCCTTCAGTACCCGCTTCAGGCCTGGTTCGCCAGCAAGCCATTTATCATAGGCCAGTTCCAGTCCTTCCTGTCCCTGGTCATCAATATTGGTAAAACCAATAATATGCGAGATAACCTCGGCTGCCGGATAGTAGCGCTTGTATTCACGCTGTGTGGAGACACCCTTAATTTCAAGTTCTTGAACAGCCGCTACAACATCCGGCGTTGCATGTCGTCGCAAGTAAATAAATTCACGATTGATACGATCACGCAAATTCTGGTGCAGTTCCTTCACCGTCATATTCAGCGAGTTGGCCAGGGCCGGCAACTTTTCAACATCTTCAAACACCTTCCTTGGGTTTGCCCAGATGGAATCAACCGGTGTACTCATTGCCAGTTGCTCGCCGTTACGATCGCTGATTACACCACGATGCGACGGGATTTCTACAACACGAATAGAACGTGCGTCTCCATGTTCCTGTAAAAAATCGTTATTCCATAATTGCAGATAAACTGCCCGGCAAGTTAACGCCAACATGCCACTGAAAAAAGCGCCAAGAATTAACCAGCGGCGCAGTGGATATTGGGGTTGTGTGATCCGTATTCTCATCGTGCCAGTAACACCACAGAGCTTTGTTCCGGCATTTTCATGCCCAACTTGGTTCTCGCAACTGTTTCAACACGGTCATTGATGGCCCAGGTACTTTGTTCAAGCTGCAAGCGACCCCATTCTTCTTTTAACGCATCACGGGTTCGTTCCATGGCCTGCAACTCAACGAACAACCGCCGTGTTTCATGCCGGGCAATGACAACCTGTATCGCGGAAAGGAAGATCGCCAGATAAAGGCCATATTGTAATAATGGCTTCATGCGATTTTCTCCGCGACGCGCAAGATTGCGCTGCGTGAACGAGGATTGAGAGCAATTTCCGCATCGCTGGCCCTGATCTTTTTGCCTATAAGTTTCAGTCTTGGGGATGACTGCTCAGGTAATACCGGCAATTCCGGGGGTAGCGTTTGCGGGCGTGATTCGTTACGCATAAAACGCTTAACAATCCGATCCTCCAGGGAATGAAAACTGATAGTCACGAGCCTGCCACCCTTGGCAAGCATCTCAACCGCCTGTGGCAAAACCTCCTTGATGTCTTCGAGTTCCTGGTTGATAAAGATGCGCAAGGCCTGGAAAGTTTTGGTTGCCGGGTGAATATCGTGCTTTTTCCGTGGCATCACCCGCTGCACGATATCGGCCAGTTGCCGGGTCGTCTCAATCGGAACAACGTTACGTTCGCTGACAATCGCACTGGCGATGCGCCTGGATGCACGCTCTTCTCCATACTGATAGATCACATCAGCGATCTCTTTTTCACTGGCATCCTTAAGCCAGTCGGCAACACTGATACCGACTGTCGTATCCATGCGCATATCCAGCGGTGCTTCATTACGAAAACTAAAGCCACGCGCCGGATCGTCGAGCTGCGGTGAAGAGACACCGAAATCAAACAGTATGCCGGCCACTTGGCCGGACATATTTCGTTGTTCAAGCTGCTGTCTCAACATCGTGAAAGAGCCCTGGAGAATATTGAAGCGTGCGTCTTCACTGAATTCAGCGTCGATAGAACTGACTGCGGCGGGGTCCTTGTCAAATGCCAGTAACGAGCCGTCTGGCCCGAGTCGCTGCAGTATGGCCCGGCTGTGTCCACCGCGCCCGAAAGTGCCGTCAATGTAAAAACCGTCTGCACGTATATTCAGCGCCTCTACTACCTCGTCCAGTAAGACCGGTTTATGTGCATAGCCCAATGTGCTGTATCACCGTAGCAACTAGCTAAAGCGACAGTTCCTGCAATGAATCGGGTGTGGCGATCGATTCATCACCGACAGACTCCAGCCATTCATCACGCTGGGCTTCCCAGGCCTTGTCATTCCAGATTTCAAATTTATTGCCCTGGCCAAGTATCACGGCCTGTTTGCCTAGCGAGGCATATTCGCGCAGTTCTTTGGGGACAAGAATGCGGCCCTGTGCATCAAGCTGACAATCAGAGGCATAGCCACGCATCATTTGCTTGGTGCGACGACTTTGTTTATCGAAATCGGAAAGTGTGGCCAACTTATCTTCGATCACCTCCCATTCAGGCAGGGGATAGAGCCAGAGAGAGCGATCGAGTGGGTTCAGGGTAATTACAAGGCTGTTTTCGGCCTGCACAGAGATAAGCTCACGGTAGCGACTGGGTACCGCCAGACGCCCCTTGCTATCCAAACTTATTTTGTTGAAGCCTCGAAACACGCTATGTCCCCATAATGCTGGTAAAATCCACTTTTACCCACAATTCCCCACTTCATGAACTATAGGGATTTGGAGACTTCTATGTCAAGGATTCTTTGCGTTTTTTTTTATGAATTGTGCTTTAAATAACAGTGACTTAGCTCGCTTAACTTGAAAATATCTGGAAAAAACGATTATATCGATTCATTAAGCTCATTTATTTCAATTTCTTTTGAGGATTTGTTAATAATTTACTTTAACTTAGATCATATTTGCTTGATTAATAAGGTTGATTATCCATTTTCTACAGAAATCTAACCCTGATCGTCCTTACCAAGGCCCATTTCCTCAGCCAGACTCAAAAACCGCTGACTCAGTTCTCTATTTGACTCGACCCCGGGCATGCCCTTTCCATATAAAAGGCCAAGATGATGCGCCGCGACCGCGTCGCCCATCTCGATGGCTTTTTCAAAAAGCTCAATTGCCTTTTCACTGTCTATCTCAACACCGGCACCCTTTTGATAGGCAAGTCCCAGCATGCCGATTGCCTCGGGCACACCGGCATCGGCCAGCGGTTTTAATAACAACAGGGCCGTACCGTAGTCGCCATCCGAAAAAGCCTGGCTCACCATATCGATAGCCTGGCGCAGATCATCAATAGAACCGGTTTCAGACGCCATTAACTGACCACATATTTCAATGTCTGGACCACCTGTTTTGGAGATGTCGCCCAGGCCATGGCCGCCGCATCGACTTCTTTCAGAGGGTGGATTAGTTCTTCATCATGCAAGGAAATATAGGGCTTATCGAGTGCCGCACAGATACCGGCGTCAAATGCTGCATTCCACTGCTTATACTTGTCGCCAAAACGGATTACCGCGATATCACTTTTCTCGATCATCGTCCTGGTACGGATGCTGTTTACCTTGGAAGACTTGTGATCGCGCCAGAAATTTTCTGATTCTTTGCCGAGGTGATCGCCGGCGGCGTCACTGGCCTCATGATCGGTGACCGCTGAGCAAAACTCGATGGGTAAGCCCAGTTTCTGTACACCGTGAATAATCTGTTCGCGCCAGTCGGTATGGATCTCGCCAGATAGATACACTGTCCAATTCATAATCTTCCTCTATAGTTTTTTAAATAAATTAGAAAAGAGTCGGCCGATAAGCCGGGTTCTGTCGCGGGCAATCATTCATCTGGGATGCGCGTCACCGCGCAACTCAAGCGACCTACCCGGAAACAGTGTGGGCCACACCATTGTTTCCCTATTTGGTCTTGCTCCAGGTGGGGTTTACCCTGCCACTGCCATTACTGCCAGCGCGGTGCGCTCTTGCCGCACCATTTCACCCTTACCTGCCGAAGCAGGCGGTATATTTTCTGTGGCACTTTCCATCGACTCACGCCGTCCAGACGTTATCTGGCACCTTGCCCTGTGGAGCCCGGACTTTCCTCTACTGGATCGAATCCAGCAGCGATTGCCTGGCCGACTCTGACTAGTCAGTTTATGTTCGATTCGTTGAGTTGCAAGGACTATTCATCGCTTATTAGAAAGCGATTTGCCGAAAACCTTCAATCTATTAATTTCATTAATAATAATTGAGATTTACGAACCATGGGAGATAGAAATAAAGCATACGTTAGATATGCTCCACGTGCTTTTAGTTGAAGTGCAGTTTAGGGTCAGCTTTGCGTGTATTTTCAATACTAACTACACTGAGGAAACTACAGGCCAATACACAGTCGCAAATTGTATTGCAGCTACTGCAGGCGGTCTGATTAAGCAAATAGTAACTTAAATCGAGATACTATTTTTTATACTTCTTCTTCTGCTCCATCAGTCCGGCAATTTTATTCTCGATCTGTTCGTATACTGACCAGTCGATGGAATCCCAATCGCCTTTATCTGCCTTGGCCGCGGCATCCATTTTAATTTTTGCCATGCGCTGATAAAGCGAGGCGATTTCGTATTTGCCCTTATCACCAAACTTTTTTGCCAGTTGCTGATATTCACCGGCGGTCTTGCGGAAATCGTCGCCACCGCTTGAATCACCTTCAGCAAATGCTGCACTACAAAATGACAGTGATAAAAGCAGGCTGAAAATTAATTTCATGTTGTTTATCCATTGATTATTTTTAGCAGTATAGAGATAGCTTTGTATTAGCTGTTCTCTCGAATCGTTTCCTCTATTCGTAAACCTGGTCATGTTTCATGGCCGAGATATTCTCTAGCCGAGCGCCTGATAGTGGCTATGTCGGCATTGCTATAAGGTTCTCGTTCCGGTCTGCCCCAGACAACCCCGGGCCAGCAGAAATCGGATTGGCTGCGACCAACAATATGAATATGCAATTGTTTAACCACATTGCCGATCGCGGCGACATTAATCTTCTCGCTACCAAATTTCTGCAACACATAGTTCGAAAGTTGATTGATCTGATGATAAAGCGCCAGCTGCTGCTGCTCCGACAATTCGAACAGTTCTGTGGCGTCTGTCTTCGGCACCACGATAAACCACGGAACCAATGCATTGTTCATCAACAATAGAACCGAGCTTTCCAGTTCACATAAGTTGATACAATCATTTTCGAGTCGTGAATCCAGTGTAAAGTCATTCATCAATACGCCTCATTATTTGTTCATCTTCACTACCGGCATGTCTGAATACAGCGATCGCGTTGTTCCTGCTTTTCGCATAGTCGATAGGATCATACTTCTCAGTCGGGACAAAATAATATGTCATGTGCAGTTCCAGTAGTCCTGAATTGCCCCACGCCATTTTATCGAAATCATCTTGCGCAAACTTCTCGATCGTTTGCAGTTCTTCTGTCGTTCCCTCGAATCCATGTACTGTAAAAAAAGTTTGGTAGCTACCATCTTCCATCCGACCACTTCCTGCAGGCTGAATAAACTCGACTGTTTCAGGAAAAAGTGGGCTAATCTGTTTGTCCCATAAGCCCGTGTAATAGATCAGCACACAAAATATAAAAACAACGGGGGCAATCATTGCCCTTAACAGACCCGGTCCAGCAGAAGTAAAGCTTGTGTATACAAGTAGCATGTTACAGAAGATGGTTAACGGAATAGCAATGATTAACATGACCAGAACAACTATGGCTGCGAAACCATCAGCATAAGCGCCTGATTCGAACATGCTCACGACCATTGCGGCAGCAATCTCCACGGCAATTGGCAAAACAAAAATCAACAGCACTCTGGTTAACATCGCTTTATTCATAGAACGACTATATTCGTTTACTGGACAGAGTTTGGCACTAACAGTTTCCTGAAACGTGGCAACAGAGCGACAGAAATAAACAAGGCCAGGATATGCCGGCCAGTGATGTAGTAGGAAATACCGGTATAGGGATCGAACTCGGTCCATGCAGAGATACCGATATAGATCTGCCAGGGTAAGTCAATGAGTTCCAGCATGGCGAACGGCAATAACAACAAAACAAAATATAGCCTTGCTTTATTTGCAACGCCTTTCAGGAAAAAGACTGGAAGAATAAATGGCCAGACATAAGATAAAAACTGAATCGTAAAATAATAATACAAGGCAGTAAAATCAGAAGCGAAAGCGGCAGACGGCAAAGTAATAAGCAGAAATAATAATGTTCTCATGACATTAACCTGGTACTTGAAGGATATAATTCTAAGGGAAAGTATTGCGCGCTTTCAGGGTGCGCACAACATAAAGCGTCTGACTACGATTGCTGATTCATATCACTTACCTTGCTTTGCAGAATTAGAAAACTACCAGGCCCTGTTTCTAACCCTGTCTGCGGCGATTTCCAGTAGGCCAATCTTGGTTTCCTTTATAGGTGCATAGTCGGTTAATTTCAGTATCTTATTTTTTTCCAGCTCTATCTCTGCATTAATTAGTTTCTTGTCCGGTCGTTGATTAAGCCTTTTTGCATCATCGATTATTTTTTGAACCAGGCGTTGCTCTGTATTCTCAAGAAAGTTGCTGATAAATTCATCAAAATCATATTTATTCTTTACATGACTTTTATATTTCTCTGCCAGAGTTGTCTTGACTGCGAAGGCCTTTTGTATGCCATCGTACATTAAGCCTTTGTTCAGATTTCGCTTACTCAAATAATGATGAACACCGGCCTTAAGCACGAGATTGCCAATATCCTTTTCTTCCATGCCGGACAGCACCAGTGTTGCCGGGAAATGTTCTGACTTCTTGTAACGCTTAAACCAGTCCAGCCCGGTTTCATCACCACCTAAATCGTAGTCCAGGATCAACAAGTCATAACCATACCAGTTGAAATTTTCAGGCGGCGAGCCGTGCTGCTTGAAGTCATATTCGTCAACTTGTGCATCTGGCAGCAGACTTTTCAGACGCACATGCAACGCCTTTCGATAGTCAATATCGTCATCAATAATCAGGATTTTATGGATATTTTCGCTAAACAAAGTGCACCTCGGCTTTCTCACTGAAAACAACTTCTACTGATCAAATAGCTGCAATTTTAGTGCCGCTTTACAAAAGCGATTATCAATGTACAGCATCATGACAACTCCGACACATTTACTAATCAGGGCGCGTGACCAGGTTCACAATTCGATGATTCCAGCCCTCATCCGGAGGATCCGGGATAAAAATCCTAATTGTATATCTGACAAAAAGTGTCACTGAATTACGACGAATAGGAAACCAGACTGAGATAGAAAGATTCCGGCTACTTACGAGATTATTGGCTAATGTTCGAGCAAGCTCTGCTATAATTTGACTAATAACAATAAAGGCACCTTTAAGATGAATAAACTCTACTATCTCTTTCCAGGTTTAATACTTTCTTTTGCAGTGCTGGCCGGTGGCAATCCGGAATTTGTGCTTTTCCCGGAGGGTTATAAATCCGAATTTACGAACTACGATACGCGTAACCGCATTGGTAAACCGCAGGTTGCCATGATGTATGCGAATAAAGCTGCAATGGACTCCGTTGACCAATCCGAACTTGCGGATGGAGCGACCATCGTCATGGAAGTCTATAAAGCCAGGCTGGATGAAAACGGCGAACCGCTGGTGGGCGATAGCGGTGTGTATGAAAAAGGCAAGCTGGCAGCAATTGCCGTCATGGAAAAAAGTTCTAGCTGGAAAGCGGCATTCAATCCAACTGAACGTAATGAAAACTGGGGTTATGCTATCTACAATGTAGACACCACTGCAAAGGACAATAGTTTGGATTGCGCAGGCTGCCATAAGCCCTATCAGCAGACCGACTATATGTTTTCGCATGCCAGCCTGGTTGAATTCGCAGGCAAAAATTAACACAAGCTCGTTAACAGCTTAAAATATTTATCCAGACTGTTCCGGCCGTACGGTACGTAGCAGAGCTCTCAAGAGAGAGTTTCAGGCTAGCCGACTTTGACTGCTGGTAATAAATGAAAAAAATGTGCCTAACAGATAAGCGTTTTATTGCCCTATTAGATTGTCGAAGTAGGCTTCATTAGCAGTGAAGTAATTGTCCAACGGGTTGGCCTCGCAATAGTCAACCAGCCATCTCAGAATACGATCCGGAGACTTGTTTTTACCTGCGGCCTCTTCGAGCTGCGCATTCTGTGAAGTAATGAACCCCTCTGTCCAGCTATAGTACTGAACCCCTTTCTGAGTGTTGACAAAATTTCGTTTACTCTTGGAATCCGTAACAAATTGCAGGCAGGAAGTGCTGCCAACACCTAACACTGTAGTCGCTTCAACAATGCTGCCCGTCGTTAAAAGTAAAATAAGAATAAAAGTTCTCAAGAACAAGCTATTACTCCGTATCTAAACATCTACTGTTAGATTATATACTTTTAACCGAATAACTAGAAAGAACTGATTGCTATCTGGCTATATACGTTTTGTGACACGGACTAGAACTTACAATTCAAGTCTTGCAGCGTATCCTTAAGCGCATCGCGAAATGAGACATCTACCCGGATCACGCCAATACCGTCACATGTCGAACAAATGCAGGGAACTTCACTAGACGTGTAATTGTTTATTTCATTATGCAGGGGAAATCCATTTGGCAAGTGCCCCTTGCCATCACATTCAGGGCATATCGTTTTTTTTATAACGAAGTATTTTTTTTCTTTAGTAGGTGTCTCACAATCACTCATAGAGCTTGTCCTGATCCAGCGCTTTTTTTGAATTGCGCTGATTGTATACCCCTTACTAACGCTGGCGATTGGCTTAATGCGCCATTCTGCATACCACTTGCGACAATTTCATTGTTCAATTTCATTACTTTAGCCAATAAATTTGTCTGGAAAAACAAATCTTTTATCAAGTAAGATGAGTTAATCAATCGCAATACAAACAGCGATACCTATGGCTTATACCGCACTTGCACAACTGGCTAAATATTGCTGGAAGCTAATGGAAGACTATGGCCAAAATCCTGAACCGGTCTTCGAGAAAGCCGGACTCAGTGCCGAGATAATAAATAATCCTGATGCACGGATAAGCTATGAAACCTCTGATACCCTGTGGGCCAGGGCTGCCGAGCTGATTGATGATCCCTGCTGTGGCCTGACTGTTGTTAATCACTGGCATCCTTCAAGTTTTGGCGCATTGGGCTATGCCTGGTTAGCCAGTTCAACATTACGAACTGCTTTCAAACGCTTTGAACGCTATATGGATACGGTATCTGAATATGCTGAACTGCAAATCCATGAAAGCGACAACGAGTTTGTAGTTACAATTCTGCATCAACCACTTGTAAAAAATATACCTGTTCGAACAGATGCCTTAATCACGGTAATTGTTGCAATGTGCCGCATAAATGCCGGTAATGAACTCAATCCGCTAAAAGTAAATATAACGCACGAGGAGTATCCATGTGCAGGCAAGTATTACGAGTATTTTCGCTGTCCCGTTCAGTTTAATGCCGAAACAAACAGCCTGACATTTTCCGTCGACAGGATTGATAAAAAACTCGATGGTGCTAACCCGCAACTGGCCAATCTTAATGACCAGGTGATGGTGAAGGCGCTAGCCAAGCTGAATCGCAGTAATATCGAACAGCGCGTCAAGGCCGCAATAATCGAACAATTACCCTCAGGAAACGTATCTCAGGAATCAATCGCTGACGCACTACATATGAGCGTGCGCAACCTGCAACGAAAATTAAAACTGTCCAACACCTCGTTTCGTCAAGTGATGGAAGAGTGCCGTCAGGAACTGGCAAGGCAATACATAAAAAACTCAACTATGAGCCTGAGTGAAGTCGCCTATCTACTTGGCTTCGCAGAATCCAGTTCATTCTCTCGTGCCTATAAACGCTGGTTTGGTCATACACCCAGCCAGGCGCGGCAACCCAGCAACTAGATACAACGGCCATTATTTCTAGTGTCAGCCTTGCAGGATGGCTGCCATGGCGCATTCTGCATACTGATTGACGCGACTGGACAAGCGCTAATAGCAGCATTCTTCCAGACTTGCCCTCGGGAGTTAGGAGGGTTAAGTCAATGATGAAGTACATTATGGCGAGTTTTAAAATTCTGGATGTCTGCGCCATCCCGATTAATGATTTCCAGATCAGTATTATGATGAAAGCTGTGAAGCAGTCGCTGGAACCTGAAGTGTATAACGGGTTAACTGTCGAGATGCTGGCCGGCGCAACACTGCATTCAATGTTAACCATTGGTCTGATTATGAAAGATACGGATTTGACCGAAGAAGGACGGCAACTTGTTGCAGATTTTCTAAAACTGCATAGCAGTGAAAGCAAGGTGCTTGACCTCGGAAAATTGACTGAAAAGTTAAACAAGCGCATGAACTGAGCAGATTTTCACCATACATACTTAGGAACGAATTATTCATTAACCAAGGTTAATCATTTATGAAAATTCAAAAAGCAGAAATCAGACACAGCAGATTTATTGTGCCTTATCGAATTTACGGCGAGTCAGAAAAAACGATCGTATGCGTGAGTGGAGCCAAACAAACAATGGCCGCGTGGCGGACTTTCGTCAGTCATTTTATAAACAACTATTCTATCGTGGTCTTTGATATGCCAGGCCAGGGTAGATCAACAATTTGCTCCGGTTCACCTGAAGTCACATTTAGTGAACAGGTTGGCATTTTATATGATGTAGTCACGACCACAGGCCGAAATAATCCTGTCATACTTGCTGCCGCTTCCTGGGGCACGATCATCTCCTCGGCCCTCGCGGCTCAGCGACCAGAACTGGTCGACAAGATGATCCTCGGCAGTTTTGGTTCCAAGCCAAGTAAACCCGTGATCGAAGTGATCCGGGCCGGGCAGTATTTGTTCGATACCAACCAGACTTTAGAAATTGCACCTCTGATGATCGAAAAATTTGGCCAGTATATTCCGGAGTCACAAAAACAACAGATGATAGAACAGTTCCGGGGCATGAGCCGGGAGCATTTCATTAGCTTTTACAAACACTGTGAATTTGTCGAGAAAACTAAAGATATCAGTGAATTTGTCGACCTAAGCAATATCAAGGCACGTACGCTTATTGTTACGGGTGAATACGATTCTATCGTGGATAAGGATGATGCCGCTGATGCCTCGCGGAAGATTCCAAATTGTGAGCATAAGGAAATCGCCGGTGCAGGACATTTTCTGCACTGGGAAAAGCCTGAGATTCTTGATACCTACAGTGATTTTCTGGATAAGTAAGCTTTTGTCTTGTTTACACATTCCAGTAATAGGAATTGCTAATGACTGTAGTCAGAAACTATTACTTATTCAGTTGAATCATCACTGATACTGTCGTGTTTTGCTTGTAAGTGTGCGTAACCGGCAAAGCGAGACAGCCAAAATAGCTGAATAATATGGGGATGAACTACAAGGCCAATGAGCTCTCTGGAGTAAGAGAATTAATAATGAGTAAAGATTTTTATTTTATAAAAGGTAAAGGCAACTACGATTTTGAGGTGCTGAATGAGGATGTACACCAGAAAAATATTCAGCTTATCTGCAATGGATTCGTCAAACCGGGGCAGTTTAAAGACGAGATCGCCGTATTAAAAATAGAAGGGAATCATTATACATACGATAACACTATCCGCGTAGACATCGCGGGTAAGCTTGTTGGCTACCTGAATCAGGACGATGCAAAGCTACTGACTAAAAGTCTTGATAAGGATGACAAGCACAACCTGATCATGAGCTG
>CAJIBF010000181.1_pt1 | contig 16474 bp, 11 predicted proteins | sample 9199291 | NCBI WGS metagenome assembly CAJIBF01 (sample SAMEA7708293, study PRJEB35096) | sediment metagenome | biome: marine neritic benthic zone biome [ENVO:01000025]; feature: sediment [ENVO:00002007]; material: shallow marine sediment [ENVO:03000034] sea grass bed [ENVO_01000059] ...
ACCACCTTCGTCCTTGCTCAATACGTACACTTCCGCTTCAAAGTGCGTATGCGGCGTAATCGAGCCCGGTACACAAAGCACCTGGCCGCGTTCCACTTCTTCACGCTTGGTTCCGCGCAGCAGCACACCCACGTTGTCACCCGCCTGACCTTCATCAAGCAGCTTCCTGAACATCTCTACACCCGTACACGTCGTCTTCTGCGTGTCCTTGATGCCCACAATCTCAATCTCTTCACCGACCTTCACGATGCCGCGTTCCACTCGTCCCGTCACCACCGTGCCGCGACCCGAGATACTGAACACGTCTTCAATCGGCATCAAAAACGGCTGGTCTACCGGACGTTCCGGCACCGGAATATAGTCGTCCATCGCCGCTACCAGCTTCTCAATCGAAGGAATACCGATATCTGACGTGTCGCCTTCAATCGCCTTCAGCGCCGAGCCCGTCACAATCGGCGTGTCATCGCCCGGAAATTCGTAGCTGTCCAGCAGCTCGCGCACTTCCATTTCAACCAGTTCCAAAAGCTCCGCATCGTCTACCTGGTCTGCCTTGTTCAGGTACACCACGATATACGGTACGCCTACCTGACGGGCCAGCAGTATGTGCTCGCGCGTCTGCGGCATCGGGCCGTCCGCTGCACTACACACCAGGATCGCACCGTCCATCTGCGCCGCACCTGTAATCATGTTCTTCACGTAGTCCGCGTGTCCCGGGCAGTCCACGTGCGCATAGTGACGCGTCTCGCTTTCATACTCCACGTGCGCTGTCGCAATCGTAATGCCGCGTTCGCGTTCTTCCGGCGCATTGTCTATCTGGTCATACGCCTTCGACTCACCGCCGAATTTGTCACTCATCGTCTTCGTGATCGCCGCCGTCAATGTCGTCTTACCATGGTCTACGTGACCGATTGTTCCCACATTCACGTGCGGCTTCGTGCGTTCAAATTTTTCCTTGGACACGGCTCATCACCTCTATATATCTGGTTGTTGTTAAATAATTATTGGTTTCTGTTAGTAATTGATTCAGCAATATTTGCCGGCACTTCGTTATATTTTTCAAATTCCATCGTGTAAACGGCACGACCTTGAGTAGCCGACCTTAAATCAGTCGCATACCCGAACATTTCACTCAGCGGCACTTCAGCTTTAATGATTTTTCCCGCAGGTGATTCCTCTGTGCCTTGCAGGATACCGCGACGACGGTTTAAGTCGCCGTTAACGGTGCCCATGTATTCTTCGGGCGTAACGACCTCGACTTTCATAACAGGCTCCAGCAAGACTGGTTTGGCTTTGCTGGCACCTTCCTTGAACCCCATCGAGCCGGCGATTTTAAACGCCATTTCGCTGGAGTCAACATCATGATAGGAACCATCGTAAAGTGTGACTTTTACATCAACGACCGGGTAACCGGCGATAATGCCATTTTCCATCTGTTCCTGAACGCCCTTTTCAATAGCAGGAATGTATTCCTTGGGCACAACACCGCCGACAATCTCGTTAACAAATTCGAAACCTTCGCCCGCAGGCTTGGGCTCTATCTTGAAAACAACGTGGCCATACTGGCCGCGACCGCCAGACTGGCGTACGAACTTGCCTTCTGCTTTCTCCAGGGTAGAGCGTATTGTCTCTCTGTATGCTACCTGTGGTTTACCCACATTGGCCTCGACCTTGAATTCACGCTTTAGCCGGTCAACAATAATTTCGAGATGCAACTCGCCCATGCCTGAGATAATGGTTTGTCCGGATTCTTCGTCCGTATGAACTCGAAAGGATGGATCTTCCTGAGCAAGCTTACCAAGAGCCATACCCATCTTTTCCTGATCCGCCTTGGTCTTCGGCTCAACTGCGACCGCAATAACCGGTTCAGGAAACTCCATGCGCTCAAGCGTAATAACATTATTTAAATCACACAGGGTATCGCCGGTAGTCACGTCTTTTAATCCAACGGCTGCTGCAATATCTCCGGCGCGTACCTCTTTAATCTCTTCCCTGCTGTTGGCGTGCATCTGCAACAGTCGACCAATTCGCTCTTTCTTTGACTTGATCGGATTGAAAACCGTGTCGCCGGAGCTTAATACGCCCGAGTAAGCTCTGAAAAATGTCAGTGTGCCGACAAATGGATCGGTTGCAATCTTGAATGCCAGCGCAGCAAAAGGTTCGTTATCATCAGCATTTCTTTCTGCTTCGGATTCTTCCTTGTCATCCAGTAAACCTTTAATGGAAGGAACATCCACAGGCGAAGGCATGAAATCTATAACGGCATCGAGCATAGTCTGTACGCCCTTATTCTTAAATGCAGAACCACACAGTACCGGGACAATTTCATTGGCTAGCGTCTGCAGGCGAATACCTTGTTTAATCTGCTCTTCGGATAAATCGCTTTTATCCAGGTAGGCTTCCATCAGTTCTTCAGTGGCTTCGGCGGCACTTTCAATCATCTGCTCGCGCCATTTAGCAGCTTCCTGCTGGTATTCATCGGGTATGACTTTTTCTTCAAAGGCAATGCCCATATTCTCTTCTTCCCAGTAAACAGCTTTCATCTTTACCAGGTCGATAACGCCTTCAAATTTATCTTCGGCACCAATCGGTAACTGAACGGGAACAGGATTGCTGCCAAGCCGCTCGCGAATCTGTTCCACAACGCGCAGAAAATTGGCGCCGGCGCGATCCATTTTGTTAACAAATGCCATGCGCGGCACGCTGTATTTATTGCCTTGCCTCCAGACGGTCTCTGATTGAGGTTCGACACCGCCAACTGCACAAAATACGGCACAGGCACCATCAAGCACTCGCAATGAGCGCTCTACCTCGATTGTGAAGTCGACATGTCCGGGTGTATCAATGATATTAATACGGTGCTGGGGAAACTGCTGTGCTGTACCTTCCCAAAAACAGGTTGTTGCCGCAGAAGTAATTGTAATACCGCGCTCCTGTTCCTGCTCCATCCAATCCATAACGGCAGCGCCATCATGCACTTCACCGATCTTGTGAGATACGCCAGTGTAGAAAAGAATACGCTCTGTCGTCGTCGTCTTGCCTGCATCAATATGCGCCATAATGCCGATATTGCGGTAGCGTTCAATTGGTGTGTTACGTGCCATGATGCATGCTCAGAATCGAATAATTACCAGCGGTAGTGAGAGAAGGCCTTGTTGGCCTCTGCCATTCGGTGGGTGTCTTCGCGTTTTTTAATGGCTGAACCGCGGTTTTCAGAGGCATCCAGCAGTTCACCGGCAAGACGCAAACCCATGTTCTTTTCACCACGATTTTTTGCTGCGTCGACGACCCAGCGCATAGCCAGCGTGACACTTCGGTCAGAACGAATTTCGACAGGAATCTGGTAGGTCGCACCACCGACACGGCGAGATTTAACTTCGACCAGCGGCCTGACATTTTCCATTGCCTTATTAAATACTTCCAGGGGCTCCGGATTGCCTTTGCCACTGATTTCATCCAATGCGCCATAGACAATCTTTTCCGCGATGGATTTCTTGCCACTGCGCATAATGATATTGATAAATTTCGCCAGCACTTTGTCTCCGTATTTCGGATCCGGCAGAATTTCTTTCTTTTCAGCTACGCGTCTTCTGGACATGGTTAATACTGTTCCTGTGTCTGCTTATATATAAGTATCTGTTATGACTTTGGTCGCTTGGCACCATACTTGGAGCGACCCTGTTTCCTGTCGGCAACACCAGAAGTGTCCAACGTGCCACGCACAGTGTGATAACGCACACCCGGTAAATCCTTTACACGACCGCCCCTGATCAGGATTACCGAGTGCTCCTGAAGGTTATGTCCTTCACCACCAATGTAAGTGGTTACTTCCTGTCCATTTGTTAATCTGACACGAGCTACCTTACGTAATGCCGAGTTAGGCTTTTTTGGTGTCGTGGTATAAACACGGGTACAAACGCCTCGTTTTTGCGGGCACGCTTCCAGTGCCGGCACGTTACTTTTTACTCGCTGTCGCTTACGCGGTTTTCTCACTAACTGGTTAATCGTGGCCATAGTAAATATTCTTCAAAATCAATAATTAAAAGTGCACAGCGCCCCCTCACCTGTCCGAACTGTGACTGAATTTGTTTCCAAATCCGTCTTTAAACCAGTGCGGACATGCGAACTTAAAGATTCGGATATCCTAGAGGTGTATTGAAATCGCTGAATTATCCTGTATTCAGCGATATATGCTGTACTTATAATAAAATGTCAGGCTGAGACGGGACTCAGCCTGACAAAGAGGCGGGATTTTATGTCCTTGCAGACTGCAATGTCAAGGAAGAAAACCGCTTATTTTCAGCTGCCGGTGGAGCCTTCGACGGTTTCGGAATCACCCTCGTTTGACGGAATTTCGACATCCTCGATTTCAGCCAATTCTGCCGCAACTTCGGTCGTCAATTCTTCCTCTGCGCGACTCTGTCTTTCCGCATGATAGGAAAGCCCGGTACCGGCCGGAATCAGCCTTCCGACAATGACATTTTCCTTCAAACCACGCAGCTCATCGCGCTTGCCATTGACGCTGGCCTCGGTCAGAACCCGGGTTGTCTCCTGGAATGATGCAGCCGATATGAAAGATTCGGTAGATAGCGAAGCCTTGGTAATACCCAGCAGGATAGGTACCCATTCTGCCGGTTGCTTACCATCTGCCTCCACTCGCTCATTCTCCTCGAGCACTCTGGGTCTTTCCAGTTGCTCGCCCTTGAGGAATTCGGTATCACCGGCACTGGTAATCTCGGCTTTACGCAGCATCTGCCTGACGATGACTTCAATGTGCTTGTCGTTAATCTTTACGCCTTGCAAACGATATACATCCTGAATTTCACTGGCGATATAGTTTGTCAGCGCCACTACGCCTTTCAGTCTGAGTATGTCATGCGGTGCCGGAGGACCTTCTACAATACTCTCCCCTTTCTCGACATGTTCACCTTCAAAGACACTGACGTGGCGCCACTTCGGAATCAGTTCCTCGTGCACATCATCATTTTGTCCGGTAATGACGATCCTTTGCTTGCCCTTCGTTTCCTTGCCAAAGCTGATAATGCCTGATATCTCTGCCAAAACGGCCGGTTCTTTCGGTTTCCGCGCTTCAAACAAGTCAGCAACGCGTGGCAAACCACCCGTGATATCACGCGTTTTTGCCGACTCCTGCGGCAGCCTCGCGATAACGTCACCAATATTCACTGCCTTGCCATCAGTGACGTTAATCACTGCTTTCGGCGGCAGAAGATAATGGGCAAGCTGGTCGGTGCCAGGTATCTTCAAGTCCTCACCATTCTCATCAAGCAGTTTGACGGTCGGACGCATATCCTTGGAATTGGACGCACGCTGTTTTGGCTCCATGATGACGATATTTGTCAGACCGGTAATCTCGTCAACATGGCGGGTAACCGTCACCCCCTCAACGATATCCGAGAACTGAATCTTACCCGTCACTTCTGAGATAACCGGGTGCGTATGCGGATCCCAACTGGCAATCTGCTGCCCGGAATCCACCTGCTCTCCATCATCGGCGGTTAATACCGCTCCATAAGGTACTTTGTAACGCTCGCGCTCACGGCCAACTTCATCGAGTATCGCCAGTTCGCCACTGCGTGAGACAACTACCCTGTTACCGCTCTCTTGCTCCAGCGTTTTGACATTTTGTAACCTGACCGCACCACCATTTTTAACTGCGATGTTACTGATAGCAGCGGCACGGGAAGCAGCACCACCAATATGGAAGGTACGCATAGTCAGCTGGGTACCCGGCTCACCAATTGACTGGGCAGCAATAACACCAACAGCTTCACCGATATTGACCCGGTGACCTCGGCCCAGGTCTCGGCCATAACAATTACGGCAAATCCCGTAGCGGGTTTGACAGGTGATGGCTGAACGGACTATTACCTGGTCAATACCCACTTCATCAAGTACATCTACCCAGTGCTCATCAAGCAAGGTACCGGCCTCAACAGCCACATCACCATTCATCTTAATCGCATCACTCGCAAGCACCCTTCCGAGAACACGTTCGCGCAGCGGCTCAATCACGTCACCACCATCGATGATCGGTGTCATTTCCAGGCCTTCTGTCGTGCCACAATCTTCTTCTGTGACAACCAGATCCTGTGCGACGTCAACCAGCCGGCGTGTCAGGTAACCGGAGTTCGCTGTTTTCAATGCCGTATCTGCCAGACCTTTACGCGCGCCGTGGGTGGAAATGAAGTACTGCAGTACATCGAGCCCTTCACGGAAATTGGCGGTAATCGGTGTTTCAATAATGGATCCGTCAGGCTTTGCCATCAGACCGCGCATCCCGGCCAACTGCCTGATTTGTGCAGCTGAACCTCGGGCACCGGAATCGGCCATCATATAAATAGAGTTGAATGACGGTTCTTTGACTTCGTTTCCGTCCTTGTCTACAGTGATATCGATACCCAGTTTATCCATCATGGCCTTCGCAACCTGGTCATTAGTATGCGACCAGATATCAACTACCTTGTTATAGCGCTCACCATCGGTAATCAAACCTGATGCATATTGCTGTTCGAAGTCTTTAACCTGATCCTCTGCCTTACCAATGATGTCACCTTTGTTTTCGGGGACCACCATATCTTCGACACCGATAGAGACACCGGCGCGGGTAGAATATTTAAAACCCGTATACATCAAGCGATCTGAGAAAATTACCGTATCTTTCAGTTCCAGCTGTCGATAACAGATGTTAACCAGCTGGGAGATGGTTTTCTTGGTTAAAACCTTGTTAATCATTGAAAATGGCAGGCCATCCGGCAGTATGCGCGATAACAAACCACGCCCGGCTGTCGTTTCATAACGATTGTAACTTACCTGTTTGTCACCCTCTTCATTGAAAGTGACTTCTCTGATTCTGACCTGAATCTTGGCTTGCAGATCAACTGCGCCACTTTCGTAAGCACGATGCACCTCATCTACATCGGCGAAACACATGCCCGTGCCTTTGGCCGCCACCGTTTCTCTGGTCAGATAGTACAAACCCAAAACCACGTCCTGCGTCGGTACGATTATCGGCTCACCATTTGCCGGGGATAAAATGTTATTAGTCGACATCATTAAGGTCCTGGCCTCAAGCTGAGCCTCAACAGAGAGAGGCACATGCACAGCCATCTGGTCACCGTCGAAGTCGGCGTTGAAGGCAGTACATACCAGCGGATGCAACTGAATCGCCTTACCTTCAATCAGTACCGGTTCAAATGCCTGGATACCCAGCCTGTGCAAGGTTGGAGCACGGTTTAGCATAATCGGATGTTCACGAATAACTTCTTCGAGCACATCCCAGACTTCAGAACCCTCTCTCTCAACCAGTTTTTTAGCGGCCTTGATAGTCGTCGCCAGACCACGTCTTTCCAGTTTGCTGAAGATAAAAGGCTTGAACAGTTCCAGCGCCATCTTTTTCGGAATACCACACTGGTGCAAACGCAGTGTAGGGCCTACAACGATTACGGAACGTCCGGAATAATCGACACGTTTTCCAAGCAGGTTTTGACGGAAACGGCCCTGCTTACCTTTAATCATGTCCGCCAGCGATTTCAGCGGCAACTTGTTGGTGCCGGTAATTGCTCGACCACGTCTGCCGTTGTCCAGCAGGGCATCAACTGATTCCTGCAACATACGCTTTTCGTTACGGACGATAATGTCTGGCGCATTCAGATCAAGTAATCGCTTTAAACGATTATTACGATTAATTACACGACGATAAAGATCGTTCAAATCAGAGGTGGCAAAACGTCCTCCGTCGAGTGGCACCAGCGGCCGCAGCTCTGGCGGTAATACCGGCAGCACTTCCATGACCATCCATTCAGGTTTATTACCTGAATTCTGGAAGGCCTCAAGCAATTTCAGGCGCTTGGTTAATTTACGCAACTTGGTTTCAGAATTGGTGTTGGGTATAAGTTCGCGTAACTCTGCAACCTCAGCGTCAATGTCAATCGATTTCAGAAGTGCGCGAATCGCTTCAGCGCCCATCTTTGCTTCAAACTCATCACCGTACTGTTCAATTGCTTCCAGATAGTTCTCTTCAGTCAGCATCTGACCACGTTCAAGTTCGGTCATGCCCGGATCGATAACGGCATAGGCTTCGAAATACAAGACACGCTCTATTTCGCGCAGCGTCATATCCAGCATCAATCCCATTCTTGATGGTAGTGACTTCAGATACCAGATATGCGCAACCGGGCTGGCCAGATCGATATGACCCATGCGCTCACGCCGCACCTTGGACAAGGTAACCTCAACGCCACACTTTTCACAGACGACTCCACGATGCTTTAGTCGTTTGTATTTTCCGCAAAGACACTCATAGTCCTTTACCGGACCAAAAATCTTTGCACAGAACAAACCATCGCGTTCCGGCTTGAAGGTCCGGTAGTTGATGGTTTCAGGCTTTTTGACTTCTCCATACGACCAGGACCGGATTTTTTCAGGTGAGGCCAGACCAATAGTGATCTTGTCAAATTCCTCTACCTGTCCCTGTTGCTTTAGCAGCTTGAGTAAGTCTTTCAAGGTTTACCTCCTTCGGAGATTTGTTCGGGATTAACCCGATAATCAAAAAAATTCTTTATTAACATCGAGACTGAATTACTGTTCGAGCTCGATGTCTATGCCCAGCGAACGGATTTCCTTAACGAGCACGTTGAAGGACTCCGGCATCCCGGCCTCCATCTGGTGATCGCCATCAACGATGTTCTTGTACATCTTGGTACGTCCGTTTACATCGTCCGATTTCACGGTCAGCATTTCCTGCAGCGTATAGGCAGCACCATAGGCTTCCAGCGCCCAGACTTCCATCTCGCCAAAACGCTGCCCGCCAAACTGTGCCTTACCACCAAGAGGCTGTTGCGTTACCAGGCTATAAGGGCCTGTTGAACGCGCATGCATCTTGTCATCGACCAGATGGTTAAGCTTGAGCATATACATGTATCCCACTGTGACCTTGCGTTCGAACTCATCGCCAGTACGACCATCATAGAGCGTCGTCTGTCCGTCTTCCGGCAGTCCGGCCAGTTTTAACATTGACTTGATTTCAGCCTCGGTTGCGCCATCGAAAACCGGGGTAGCCATAGGCACACCATTTTTAAGATTGGCTGCCAGTTCCTTGATTTCTTCGTCGGAGAAGGAATCAAGTTCCTCTTTCTTGCCACTGGCGTTATAGACTTTATCCAGGAACTTTCGCAGTTCGGCCATCTCGGCCTGTTGCTCAAGCATTTTTCCGAGCTTTATTCCAACGCCTTTGGCAGCCCAGCCAAGATGAGTTTCCAGCACCTGTCCAACATTCATTCGCGAGGGCACGCCGAGAGGATTGAGTACAACGTCCACTGGAGTGCCGTCTTCCATGTGTGGCATGTCCTCTACCGGCACGATAGTTGAGATAACACCTTTGTTACCATGTCGTCCGGCCATCTTGTCGCCAGGTTGAATGCGACGCTTGACGGCCAGGTAAACTTTCACCATTTTCAGGACGCCCGGCGCAAGATCGTCACCAGAAGTTAACTTGGCGCGCTTTTCTTCAAAGCGGTTGTCAAAGTCTTCCTTTAATGTCTCGAGCTGTTCAGCTGTTCGTTCGAGTTGCTGATTGGCTTCCTCGTTCTTCAGGCGAATTTCAAACCATTTTTCCCGGGACGTATCTTGCAGATAGTCTTTGGTAATCTTGTCACCGGCCTTTAAGCCAGAGGGACCACCCTCAGCAAGCTTGCCCGTCAACAGTTTTTCAATGCGCTGATAGACGCCATCTTCCATGATACGCAACTGATCGTTCAGATCTTTTCTGACACTGTTCAATTCAGACTCTTCAATTTCAAGCGCACGCGTGTCTTTTTCCACGCCATCCCGGGTAAACACCTGCACGTCTATAACGGTACCGTTCATTCCGGAAGGCACCCTCAGAGAGGTATCTTTAACGTCAGATGCCTTTTCACCAAAAATGGCACGCAACAGTTTTTCTTCAGGCGTTAACTGGGTTTCACCTTTAGGTGTCACCTTGCCAACCAGGATATCGCCAACGTTTACCTCGGCACCGATATAAACAATGCCCGACTCATCAAGCTTGTTCAGTGCACTTTCACTGACGTTAGGAATATCAGACGATATTTCCTCGGAACCAAGCTTGGTATCACGTGCAACGCAGGTCAGTTCTTCAATATGTATGGTCGTGTATCGATCCTCTTTAACCAGTTTTTCAGAGAGAAGGATCGAGTCTTCAAAGTTGTAACCATTCCACGGCATAAATGCGACTAGCATGTTCTGACCAAGCGCCAGTTCGCCCATATCGGTTGAAGGACCATCAGCAAGCACATCGCCTTTGGCAATCTGATCGCCCGGCCTGACAAGCGGCTTCTGATTGATACAGGTATTCTGGTTTGAGCGCGTATATTTAGTCAGGTTGTATATGTCGACTCCCGGTTCACCGGCAACAACTTCATCATCATTTACCCTGACGACGATGCGGCTGGCGTCAACGGAATCAACGACGCCACCTCGCTCGGAAACCACGGTCACACCGGAATCAATAGCGACTCTTCGCTCAATACCGGTTCCTACCAGGGGTTTATCGGTGCGCAGGGTCGGTACGGCCTGGCGCTGCATGTTGGAGCCCATAAGCGCACGGTTGGCATCATCATGTTCAAGAAATGGTATAAGAGATGCGGCAACCGATACTATCTGACGCGGCGATACATCCATGTAGTTGATCTTGTCCGGCATGGACATCGTAAATTCATTATTGTGACGGCATGAGACGAGTTCATCGACCAATCGCCCTTTTGCATCAACATTTGCGCTTGCCTGTGCAATCACATATTCGCCTTCCTCAATAGCAGACAGATATTCAATTTCGTCTGTTACGACATTATCGACGACTTTCCGGTAAGGCGTCTCAAGAAAACCATAAGAGTTGGTTCTTGCAAACACCGCCAGTGAGTTGATTAAACCAATGTTCGGGCCTTCCGGCGTTTCAATCGGACAAACGCGACCGTAGTGTGTCGGGTGTACGTCTCTGACTTCAAAACCGGCACGCTCCCTTGTTAAACCACCTGGACCCAGTGCTGAGATACGCCGCTTGTGTGTGATCTCGGACAGCGGATTATTCTGGTCCATAAACTGGGATAGCTGACTGGAACCGAAAAACTCCTTGATGACGGCAGAAACGGGTTTGGCGTTGATAATTTCCTGAGGCATTAAGCCTTCGGACTCAGCCAGACTCAGGCGTTCCTTTACAGCTCTCTCGACCCTGACCAGGCCTACCCGGAACTGGTTCTCTGCCATTTCACCGACACTGCGAATTCTTCTGTTTCCAAGATGGTCGATGTCATCGATAGTGCCTTTGCCATTTCGGATATCGATTAATGTCATTAATACTGCAATGATATCGTCATTTGAAAGGACACCGTCGCCTTCTACTTCTTTTCTGCCCACACGGCGGTTAAATTTCATACGACCAACCGCAGACAGGTCATACCTGTCGGGACTGAAAAACAGGTTCTTGAAAAGGTTTTCTGCTGCGTCCTTGGTAGGCGGTTCGCCCGGGCGCATCATTCGGTAAATTTCAACCTGCGCTTCCAGCTGATTAGTGCTTGGGTCATCACGCAAGGTATCGGCAATGTAAGGTCCATTATCCAGATCGTTGGTATAAATTGTTTCCAGAGCCAGGCCTGATTTTTCAACGAGTTTTTCCAATACCTCTTCAGTGATCACCGTATTCGCCGCAAATTCGATTTCACCTGTTTCTTTATCAACGATGTCTTTGGCGATGACCTTGTTGATTAGAAACTCTCCGGGAACCGTTAGTGTTGTCAATCCGGCTTTTTCTATCTCACGAATGTGGCGCGCGGTAATACGACGTTCATTTTCTACAATCACTTTTCCTTTCTTGTCTGTGATCTCGAATGAAGCCGTCTCACCTCGTAAACGATCAGCTACCAGGTCAAGCTTGATCCCCTTTGCGGTGATCTCGAACTTGTCTGTGTCGAAAAAGATATCCAGCATTTGCTCGGTCGAATAGCCAAGTGCACGCAGCAAAATAGTCGCGTGTATTTTTCGACGTCTGTCGATTCGACAATAAACCAGATCTTTCGGATCGAATTCAAAATCCAGCCAGGAACCACGGTAAGGTATTACTCGCGCGGAATAGAGTAATTTACCTGAAGAGTGTGTTTTACCCTTATCGTGTTCAAAGAACACGCCCGGTGAACGATGCATCTGGGATACGATGACACGCTCGGTACCATTAATTACAAACGTTCCTGTTTTGGTCATGAGCGGCATTTCACCCATGTACACTTCCTGTTCTTTAATATCTTTTACGACCTTGTTGTTGAGACCGGCTTCCTTGTCGTAAATGATCAATCTGACTTTTACACGTAATGAAGAAGCATAGGTCAGACCTCGCAGCTGGCATTCCTTAACATCAAATACCGGAGTGCCGAGATTGTAACTGACATACTCGAGTGCTGCATTGCCGGAGAAACTTTCAATCGGGAAAACCGATTTGAACGCTGCTTGCAAACCCGCATCTGTACGATCTTCGGGCTTGACGTCAACCTGCAGGAATTGGTCAAAAGATTCAATTTGCGTCGCTACCAGATACGGCACATCGAGAATACTCGGACGCTTGCTAAAATCTTTTCTGATACGTTTCTTTTCTGTATAGGAATAGACCATTACAGTTCCTCATCGTGTAATATATTCAAAAACTGCTGAACCTTTCGGTAACAGCATAAAGGTGCACTGTGTTTCAGAGTGCAGAAAACAGGCGGACGAAACCAACAGGCAACATTTATTGCCTGTTGGTTAGTGTGGTCAAACTGAATAAGCAAACGCCTTATTTCAGTTCGACTGAAGCACCTGCTTCTTCCAATTGCTTTTTGATGTCTTCTGACTCTTCCTTGCTGACGGCTTCCTTGATGGTAGAAGGTGCGCCCTCTACAAGTTCTTTCGCCTCTTTCAAACCAAGTCCTGTGACACCACGGACAGCCTTGATTACTGACACTTTGTTATCACCGAAACTGGACATGACGACATCGAACTCGGTCTTTTCTTCAGCAGCGGCAGCTTCACCGCCAGCACCGCCAGGAGCAGCAGCAACGGCTACCGGTGCAGCAGCTGAAACACCCCACTCGTCTTCAAGTTCCTTGATTAAATCAACCAGTTCAAGCACAGGCATCTGCCCTAATGCTTCTTTGATTTCTTCTTTAGATACAGCCATTTTGAAATTCCTCCAATATAAAAACTAAACTTTAATGATCGTGTTCCGATTATGCGGCCTGTAGCTTGTCACGCTGTGCAGCAATGACTCTGGCAAATTTTGCCGGAGGTTCTGCTATTGTGCGGACGAACTTGCCCATAGGAGCGGATAACAATCCAAGTAACATTGCGCGTGCCTCATCCTGCGATGGCATACTGGCCAATCTGCCGATATCTGATGGTTCAAGTAATTGACCATTCAGGGCTACCAGCTTGACTACCAGCTTGTCATTGCTCTTGGCGAAATCGCGAACAACGCGTGCTGCACTACCAGGCTCATCACCTGAAAATGCCAGCACCAAAGGGCCGACCAAGCCATCACGCATGCATTCGAAACCGGAGTTTTCGAGTGCCCGTCGGGCCAGCGTATTGCGTACCACTTTCAGATACACACCGGCATTACGCGCTGCACTGCGTAGTTCAGTCATTTCAGCCACCGTTAAACCGATATACTCGGCCGCGATTGCAGAAGGAGCCTCCGCTGCAACTTCAGCAACCTCTTCAACGATTGCTTTTTTTGCATCTAGATTAAGACTCACTTGTTGCCTCCTTAGAATTAAACATGCCAAAACATGTTCAGTTAATGTTAAGCCTGTATAGCTGTTTACTATCCAGACCGGTCCACGGTGACCATTGCAGAAACTCTGCTGTAGATAACACCGTCTGCGCAGGTAAATCCAAATTACATTAAGATACTGTTTTCAGTATCACCTGCGGTCTTTGACGTCTGATGATAAAAACATCACCAGTCACAAAGTCTTTTACCCGAGCCTGCTCAATGCATGACTCAAAAATTAATTTATTCAGACAAACTGGCCTGGTCGACAAGGACACCCGGTCCCATCGTGGTAGACAGGCTAATCTTCTGCAAATACACGCCTTTTGCTGAACTCGGCTTGGCCTTCTTCAAATCAACAAGCAGGGATTCCAGGTTCTCAAGCAGTGATTCAGCATCAAAAGAAACTTTTCCGATAGCGCAGTGGATAATTCCGTTCTTATCAGTACGGTAACGCACCTGACCACCTTTCGCGTTTTCCACGGCTTGCTTCACATCGCTGGTGACGGTACCGACTTTGGGGTTTGGCATCAGACCGCGCGGGCCAAGTACTTTGCCGAGTTTACCGACAACAGGCATTGCATCCGGCGTGGCTATAACAACGCCATAATCGATATCGCCCTTGGACATTGATTCCGCGAGGTCGTCAAAGCCTACTGCATCTGCGCCAGCGGCCTTGGCTTCTTCAGCCTGCGCGCCCTGGGCAAATACGGCTACCCTGACGGTCTTGCCGGTGCCTTTAGGCAAAACGGTAGACCCTCTTACTTGCTGATCAGATTTACGCGCATCAACACCCAGGTTGACCGCAACTTCTACAGATTCGTCAAATTTAACCGAAGAGACTTCTTTCAGAATATTAAGCGCCTCGACCACCGGATAAGGTTTACCCGGCTCGACCTTGTCCTGAAATACTTTTGTGCGTTTAGAGAGTTTAGCCATGGTTACACGCCCTCCGTTTCAATGCCCATACTTCTGGCAGTACCGGCGATAGTTTTTACTGCGGCATCAAGGTCGGCTGCGGTCAGGTCAGGTTCTTTCGTCTTTGCGATTTCTTCCAGCTGCGCACGCGTCACTTTACCCACTTTATTACTGTTTGGTGTACCGCTACCGCTTTTTACACCTGCCGCCTTTTTCAGCAATATTGCTGCCGGTGTGGTCTTGCTTTCAAAGGTAAAGCTCTTGTCGCTGTATACAGTAATAATCACTGGAACCGGCAAACCAGGTTCGACGTTTTGCGTTTGCGCATTAAACGCCTTGCAAAACTCCATGATGTTAAGACCATGCTGGCCCAACGCAGGACCGACAGGTGGACTGGGATTGGCCTGACCGGCAGGCACTTGCAACTTGATATAAGTATCTATTTTTTTGGCCACAGCCTTACTCCTTGGGTACAAACGCCTCGCGGCTCCCCGATATCAAGACGTGAAATAATTTCACGCCGGATTAAAAAATCTATTCTTTCTCTACCTGATCAAACTCCAGTTCGACCGGAGTTGAACGACCAAAGATCAGAACCGATACCCTTAATCGGCTCTTTTCATAGTTCACTTCCTCAACCACGCCGTTGAAGTCTGTAAAAGGACCGTCCTTAACGCGAACAACCTCACCTGGCTCAAACAGAATTTTAGGCCTGGGTTTATCAACCCCTTCCTCAACTCTCTGTAATATGGCATTGGCTTCCTTGTCAGATATTGGTGCCGGCCTGTCACTGGTACCGCCAATAAAACCTAACACCTTGGGCGCATCTTTGACCAAATGCCAGGTATCATCGTTCATTTCCATTTTCACCAGCACATAGCCCGGGAAAAATTTACGGTCGCTTTTACGCTTTTTTCCGTCACGCATCTCCACCACTTCCTCGGTGGGGACCATGATTTCTCCAAACATTTCACCCAGGCCACTACGCTCGATCCGATCCTGTAAAGACCGCATAACCTGGTTTTCAAAGCCTGAATAGGCATGCACTACATACCAACGCTGCGTCATACTAGCCTCTATGTCCCATCACCATACCAATTGACCAGCCGAGGAACATATCCAGCAACCAGAGGATTATCGCAACAATGATGACCATCACTATCACGATCAAGGTAGTTTGCACGGTCTCCTGACGTGTTGGCCAAACAACCTTGCGAACTTCTATCTGTGCATCATGGAAATAGCCCCATATCTGACGCCCTTTCTCCGTCTGCAAAGCAATTGCAACACTGATACCTGCAGCTGCCAGTAAACCAACAACACGATATAGCAGTGACTGGTCGGCATAAAAATAGAATCCCACCAGCGCCGCAAGCACAATTATCAGTGACAAACCTAATTTAACTGTATCCAGCATGTCGCCCGCCGTTTCAACATTTGAACTCATATCTATCTATTCCTGAGAATCATGCCCGTTTCAAATGGCAGGCCAGGAGGGAATCGAACCCCCAACCTGCGGTTTTGGAGACCGCCGCTCTGCCAATTGAGCTACTGGCCTAATCCTCTGTAACTTTCTCTATGAAATCTGAGCAGAATTACTCAATAATCTTGGAGACGACGCCGGCACCCACCGTACGTCCGCCTTCACGTATCGCAAAGCGCAGCCCGTCTTCCATCGCAATCGGTGCTATCAGCTTCACAGTTATCTTCACGTTGTCGCCCGGCATCACCATCTCCGTGCCGTCC
>CAJIBF010000163.1_pt1 | contig 15424 bp, 16 predicted proteins | sample 9199291 | NCBI WGS metagenome assembly CAJIBF01 (sample SAMEA7708293, study PRJEB35096) | sediment metagenome | biome: marine neritic benthic zone biome [ENVO:01000025]; feature: sediment [ENVO:00002007]; material: shallow marine sediment [ENVO:03000034] sea grass bed [ENVO_01000059] ...
AACCGCGTCAACATGGTTGATGGCAAGCGCGTTATTATTGTCCGGGGCAAACCGGTGCCACTGTTTTACCTGAATAATCTGTTACACAATCGTAGTGCAGCATATGAAGGGAGTTCCGCACATGTCGTGGTCGTGTCAGTGGGAACCAGTCATGTTGGCTTAATGGTAGACAGGCTTGTTGGCCGTGAGGAAGTGGTTATTAAACCACTGGGTGCAATGTTACAGGGAACGAAAGGTCTATCAGGCGCAACAATCACCGGCAATGGCAACATTGCCCTTATCCTGGATTTGCCCGGTCTTATTCAGTCTCGTGCAAGCAATTATTGATGCCCGACCCAAAAAGCGCATATAAGGACTAAGCTGTGATTAAGGTGCTAGTAGTTGATGACTCCAGTTTTTTTCGGCGCAGGATAACCGATTTTTTATCCTCGCACCCGAAGCTCGAAGTCATTGGCCAGGCAGTCGATGGCATTGAAGCGGTCGAGAAAACCATGTCACTCAACCCGGACGTGATTACGATGGATATAGAGATGCCGCATATGAACGGCATTGAAGCGGTGAAAAAAATCCGCGAGTCCAAAACGACACCCATCCTGATGTTTTCTTCACTGACACATGAGGGAGCCAGGGCGACGTTCGAGGCGCTGGATGCAGGCGCATCAGATTATCTTCCGAAAAAATTTGAAGAATTTGCCAGGGAACGGGAAGAGGCCATCAACAAGCTGTGCGAACGAGTGGTGTCGCTGGCAAAACAAAAACCGGGCACAGCTTCGAATAGCATTCGCGTGCCCGCCGAGCTTGGCAGGGCTTCAAGAACCAGTATCAATGCCTATCAGCTTGCCGTTATAGGGGCATCGACAGGTGGGCCGATAGCAATTGAGAAAGTGCTGAAACAACTATCTTCGGACTACCCATTGCCTATTTTGCTGGTGCAGCATATGCCTGCCAGTTTTACCGGTGCCTTTGCAGAGCGTCTTAATAAACTTTGCGCAATTACAGTAAAGGAAGCCAACGATGGAGATGTGTTGCAGCCCGGGACTGCCTATATCGCTCCAGGTGGCAAGCAAATGCGTGTCAAAAAGAACGGTCGTGGCAATGTTTTGATAATCAATGATGAACCGGAAAATACGACTTATAAACCCAGTGTTGATATCACCTTTGATTCCATTGCCAGTGAATACCAGGGACGCGTACTTGCTATTGTGTTAACAGGCATGGGTAGTGATGGCTGCAAAGGTGCACGTGCATTAAGAGAAAAAGGTGCGACTGTATGGGCTCAGGACGAGGAATCATCAGTCGTATATGGCATGCCGATGGCCATCGTTAAAGAGCAACTGGCCGACAAGGTGATGTCAGTAGACGATATAGGTGTCTCTCTTGCGAGACGCTAGACTGAGTAGCAAGCAAAGATGAAAGTCTGGACAACGGCCAATCAAAAAGGTGGTGTCGGAAAAACCACTACTACTGTTTCGCTGGCGGGTCTTCTTTGCCAGCGTGGCCACAAGGTTTTGTTAATTGACCTCGATCCACATGGCTCGCTTACCAGTTACTTCGGTTATAACCCGGACAATCTTGAAGAGAGCGTTTATTCACTGTTCCAAAGAAAGATCAATGACCGACATGCCCCGCTCGCTTCGATGTTACAAAAAACCGGAATCAGTCAGCTCGACTTGCTTCCTGCCTGTACCTCACTGGTATCGCTGGACCGGCAGGCCAGTATGAATAAAGGGATGGGGCTTATCATAAAAGATGCCCTGCAACCTTATCGTAGCCACTATGATTATGTATTAATAGATTGTCCGCCGACGCTTGGCATTCTCATGATCAATGCCATGGCCGCCTGCAATCGTTTGCTCATCCCGGTTCAAACCGAGTTTCTTGCCATCAAGGGCCTGGAGAGAATTCTCAGTACGCTGAGTATGATTAACCTTAACGGTAAACACTGCATGGACTACCTGGTCTTGCCAACCATGTTTGACCGCAGAACCCGTGCCTCCATGGATAGTCTGGCTCATCTGCAGCAAGCCCATAATGAACACCTTTGGCAGGGTTATATCCCGATAGATACGCGTTTTCGTGAAGCCAGTTACAAGGGTAAACCGATTTCATATTTATATCCCGCCACTAACGGCACCCGGGCTTACAAGCAACTGCTCGATTTTCTGGCCGGTTCAGACCTTTATCATAGTGACAGTAACCCACTTGACCAGATTGCCTGATAGCTATGTTTCGTGACAAGACTCAAACCGATGCACAGCTGGACCTGAGTTTGTATATCGAGGGCTTGTTAACAGTCGATGCTGAAGTAAATGATGAGACTGTAAGTGAATCACCAGCAATAGAACTGGTAGAACATGAAATCCCGAGCAGCAACATCAGGAAAGATCCTGATCAGCCCAATATTCCGGTTTGGGGTCGGCGGCCGTTTGATTGCCTTACCCTGAATATTTCTGGAACCCGGTTATTAATACCTGCCGCCAAAGTGGATCATGTTGAATGTGTATCCGATAAGGTGACCCGCTTACCGGTAAAAAACGAAGTGATGCATGGAATACTCAGCATCCGCGGTCGTTCTGTCGTCATCATTGATTTGTTCAGGTTGATAACAGCAACAACTTTGGGCGACGAGACCATGCATGACGAGACTACTCGCTGTTCTGTCAAGCATGCGGTCGTTATGCGGGACAGCAGCTATGCCATAGCATCCGATAGTATAGGTAGCATGGTTAATCTGCAGCCAGAGTCGATTCGTTGGAATGACTCCGTATTCAATAATAAATACTTTTGCGGTATCGCGTCGGAACAGCTTTGCCCGTTGCTGGATATCGTTGAGATCAATTGTGCAATCAGGGCACTACCGTTCGTTCAGGCCCTGCATGACCAGGCCTAGGTGGGACTAAAATCAATCTGAACAACTTTCCTGAGCGGCTTTAACAATTTTACCCGGCAATTATCTGCAGTTTGCTGCAACACCTCGAAGCCAACAGGCCCCTCATCAGAAGATAGTTCCACCCGGTATTCTCCCTCAACAGGATGAAAAAAACGGATGGCAAGGTCGTCGTAACTGACATCGACAATCGAAGTAATGTTGCGGCAATCCAGTACGGAAAACGTATCCAGTAATTGCACAATTAGAAAGGTGTTTTTTTCCTTGCCATATCCCGGTTGCGAATGAATCACTATCTCGCTTTCACCGTTGAGATTCACTTCCTTGACGAAGGACAACACCGTTTTTTCATCATCCAGCTCAATGGTGACGGATTTGGGCTGATAAAAGAGCAGTTTAGCGATGACAAATACGCCCAGCGCCGCGACGATTGAGAAAACCAGGGCAAACCAGAAAGCAAAAAGCGTTAATGAAATCAAGAAGATAACCAATGATATGCCGGCGGCCACCAGCGTTGCCGTCATATTGCCAACATAATCGACGATATTTGCCGTCATCCCGCGGAATGACATGCCTGGACGGTATAGCCTGCCCAGTTTGGATACCACTGTGGCTACCTGAACGTTGATGTCTTTCAGTTTCATGTGCCTATTGTCCGGGTTCTATGCATGACTATTTTTCTTGAAAGATGAGGCACATGCTACCTGAACAGGCCTGCATCATGCATGTGTTTTTATACATGTTAAGAAATCGTAATGAAATAGCGGCGAGAATCCATGTTTTTGGCATGGAGCATGCATTTATCTGCTTAGGAATATTTTCAGACAAAATTTTGACGGCATAACCCGGGAAAGAGGAAATTAAAATGAGTGCAGCGATGGATAATCTGAACCCTAAAATCGATGACGAAGTTATTCAATGGGTTACTTTCAAGCTGGATGAAGAAATTTATGGCATTAACGTTATGCAGGTACAGGAAGTACTGAGACTGACCGAAATCGCTCCAGTACCGGGTGCGCCTGATTATGTGATGGGCATCGTTAACCTGCGTGGCAATGTCGTTACCGTAATCGATACCAGGAAGCGATTTGGACTGTTTCAAAAAGAAGCCGACGATGCCACACGTATCGTCATAGTCGAAGTCGATAATCAGGTCATAGGCATCCTGGTAGACAGTGTTGCTGAAGTTGTGAATATTCGTTCTTCTGAAATAGAGACTTCTCCAAACCTGGGTGATGACAATGAAAGTTCAAAATACATACAGGGCGTTCACAGCAGGGACGATCGAATACTGATACTGGTTGATGTGAACAAAATGCTGACTGCTGACGAACTGGATGCAGTGAGTGGATTCTAGTCTGATGGGATCATGTCTGACCTAGGAAAAATCAAGCCACTCTACAGGCCAACACCAATCAGACCGCTGAACAAGGATTCTGCGAATAAGGAAAATCGCAAGGATAACAAGGAAAACAAGGACTCGGAGCAGGAAGAAGCATTGAAAGACGGAAATATCAATGAATACATATAGCATGTATGCCGGGTTTTCTCAGGGAGAGCAAAAAGACAAGCTGACTCAGTTTTGTCTTTAATGAGGTTTGCCAGGGATGGCAGCCCTCTCTTATAAATTTATATATCGTATTAACCTGAATCAGGACGGATGTTTATGAACGCTGCCTTGCTGGAACAACTAATTACATTGACGCCTGTACTGTCTTCCGCCATTACCCTGGTACTATTTATCAGCGTGCTGCAATCACGTAAAAAGAACCAGAGTCAGGACAGACAGATAAAACAACTGCACATGGAATTGGATGCGCTGCTCGCTTGCAGTCGGGGCATCTCTGATAAATTACATCGCTATCAGCATCAATTCAGGCATATTACCGATCGGCAGGATAAGCTGGAAATCGGTGATTCGGAACATACCGGCTATAAACAGGCTATTGCACTTTATAACCGGGGCGCTTCTGAAGAAGAAATGCTCTCAACCTGCGATCTGAGCCGCGGAGAGCTGAACCTGATTGCCCACCTGCAGCGCGCGCAGTCAAAAAAATCACATCAAATACAATAATTTGTATTTCTCCATTGCATCGTCCCTTATAAATCATTACCCTTCGCCACCTTAAATAGAACCGTTCAGGAGAGGTGTCCGACAAATTCGTCAGGACAATTTCGTCTGGAACGAAATTGGACACCATAGGTGCCCGTAGGGTGAAAAACAGGAAGTTTTTCATCAGCGAATTTGGGCATTGCCGCAGGCGGCAATGGTGCGAAGCGCCGAGGCACAGGAAGTGCCGAGTCAATGGTTGAAGGATAACCGGCATAGCCGGTTTGAAAGTAAGAGGATGTTGCCTATATATTCTAATAATGTAAAAGAATCCGGAGAGGTGTCCGAGTGGTTGAAGGAGCACGCCTGGAAAGTGTGTATACGGTAACCCCGTATCGAGGGTTCGAATCCCTCTCTCTCCGCCAAAATACAAAACCCGCTTTACGCGGGTTTTTTATTTTGCGTATCGAGGATTCGAACCCTAATACTCTCGAATCCCAATGTACATGGATGTACCGGTGCCGCGGAGACCATGGATGGTCGAGAGCGGCCTCTCTCTCCGCCAATAAACTAAAAAGCCCCGCTAGTCGGGGCTTTTTTATTTGTCCGGGAGTAGAGGTTCGATAAGAATCCTTCGCTTCGACAATTCTATACTTCATGCCTCAGAAAACTTATAGTCTGTATACGACGTGTAGCTTAAATTGATCCCGATCAAGGTTATATTGGCACACCAGGTATAGTCTAACTAGCAGCTAGAAAGGAAGGTTTTTTTATGCGCATTTGTTTTCTATCATCAAGGGTAACAAAAATTACAACGGCTTTGATTCTGTCTGTGCTGCTGCAATCTGTCTATGCCTTGTCGGCCGATGAGATCGTCTACAATACGACTCAGGAAGTATTGCAAAGACTGGAGGCGGATAAGGCCGTGCTTGATTCTGATCCCAATCATATCAAGGTCATCGTCCGTGAATTGATTGTGCCGCATATGGATTTCGACACGATGTCTGCACTGGTTGTAGGCAAGCAGTGGCAGTCACTGGACCAGGATAAAAAGACCTGTGTCAGTTCAGGTTTTAGAAATCTGCTGGTAGAACGTTATGCCTATGTATTGCTGGCGTATCGAAACCAGGACATCATTTACCAGTCGGCGATACCGGTAGGAAAGAAAGACTATGTGTCTATTACCCAGACGCTGACCCGCCCCGAGGTGAAGCCTTTAAGCATTGAATATCCGATGCGGCCTGATGGCGAAAGCTGGAAAGTGGTTGACCTGGTGATCGATGATGTCAGTCTGATTCGTAGCTACAGAAAAATGTTCGGTAAGAAAATCAAACATCAGGGCATTTACGGCTTTACGATGAGTTTTTCTGAATGTAACCGCTAGACACCTTTCTATTAAACCGGATATTAATTGACGTGTTTTTTTTCGGTTTGTACAAGCAGTACCTGTATCCTCATCCGCGCAAGATTCTTGCGTTTTATGCGGTTTTACTATTTGTTGCCGCATTTTTTGCAACGCGGTTTGAACTCGATGCCTCGCCGGAATCACTTGTTCTCGAGAACGACGAAAGCCTGAATTACTATCGCGAGATCAGTCAGCGCTATGCCTCTGATGACTTCGTCGTGATTACCTTTACTCCTGATAGCGGCGAGATATTGTCTGATGAGTCATTGGCTGTCATTGCCTCAATGCGAGACAAGCTTCTGGCGCTGGACAATATTGTCTCTGTTACTTCCATACTTGATGTGCCAATTATCTATCAGACCGATTATCAATTGTCTGAACTGTCGGACAATCTACAAAGCCTGGAACAGGCAAATGTAGATAAAGCACTTGCGCGCAAAGAGTTTATGACCAACCCGCTTTATCGAGAGCTGCTGGTCAGCAGTGACGGTAAGACGGCAGCTATACAGGCACTGTTTGTGCCGGATACTGAATATTATCAGCTGCTGGACGAACGTCTGGCATTACTAAAGCTGGGAGATGAGCAAGGTATAGATGCCGTTTCAAAAAAAATAAGGGCCAAGAACAAAGAGTTTGAAGATCTGCGGGAAGTCGATATCAAACTAATTCGCGCGATCATCGATGAGCATCGTGAACATGGGCAGTTTTATCTTGGTGGTATTCCAATGATAACGGTCGACATGATCCAGTTTATTAAAAACGATCTGGTTGTCTTCGGCACAGGTGTGTTGCTATTTCTGGTGCTTATACTGTCAGTGTTTTTTCGCGTTGTGCGCTGGGTGATGCTACCGTTGCTAATCTGTGCCAGTACCGGCTTACTCGCGATCGGTTTCCTGGGCATGATGGGCTGGTCGGTAACGGTTATTTCTTCGAACTTTCTTTCTATCCTGCTGATTATTACCTTGTCACTGACGATTCATATCATCGTTCGCTACCGCGATCTACAGCTACAGAACACATCAGTCACACATCAGGAACTGATACTACAGACGGTCGCATCGATGTCCCGGCCATGCTTCTACACGATTTTAACGACGGCTGTTGCGTTTGCCTCACTGGTCGTCAGCGAGATCAGGCCGGTGATTGATTTCGGCTGGATTATGGTTGCGGGTCTTGTTATAGCGTTTATTGTCAGTTTCAGCGTGATGCCTGCAATACTGTCCTTACTTGGCGATGCTGAAACTCCTCCCGCCAGGGATATTACGCGTACGATTACGCTCAGTCTCGCCAGCCTGGTGCACCGCTTTCCGCGTTCGATAGTTATGGTATGCCTGGTCTTACTAGTTGGTATTGGCTCGGGGATTACGCTGTTAAAGGTAGAGAACCGTTTCATCAATAATTTTAAATCGCATACGGAAATCTATCAGGGCATGAAGGTTATCGATGAGCAACTGGGCGGCACCATGCCACTGGATATTATCATTGATCCTGACCGGGCATTTCTTGAAGCTTCCGAAGAACTTGCGCAACATACCAGTGAACTTGACGAACTGTTTATGGATGAGGGCGACAGCGCCGAGGAACCTACCTATTGGCTGCATCCGAAACGACTGGCCAAGGCGCAACAGATACAGGACTATCTTGAAGCCAATCCGGTAATCGGCAAGGTCGTTTCGCTTGTCTCTTCCGTCAACATCGTTGAAAAACTCAATCGCGCACCACTGGATGAATTCGAGCTCGCCGTACTGCGTAAACGTATACCGGAAAGCATTGCCGATGATTTAATCGAACCTTACCTTTCGGATGACTCCAACCAGACGCGTTTTAATATGCGCATTATCGAATCCGATCCAAAACTGAACCGGAAACAGTTGCTAGAGGAGATTCGTTCCTATGTTGTCAACGACCTTGGTTTTGAAGCAGAGCAGGTTCATCTGACCGGGATGATGGTGCTGTATAACAACATGCTGCAAAGTCTTTTTCGGTCACAGATACTCACTATCGGTGCAGTATTTGCTGCGATATTCATGATGTTTATTATCCTGTTCAGAAATATCTCACTGTCACTGATCGCGATTGTTCCGAATATTTTTTCAGCCGCATTAATTCTTGGCCTGATGGGCTTGTTGAGCATCCCGCTGGACATGATGACCATTACGATTGCCGCGATCACGATTGGTATCTCGGTCGATAATACAATTCATTATATACACCGCTTTCAAAAGGAATTTCCTAAAGACAATGACTACCTGGCGACCGTTAACCGCTGTCATGGCGGTATCGGCAAGGCCATGTACTACACGTCGATGGCCATCATTTTTGGATTCGCTATCCTGTCGTTTTCCAACTTCATACCGACGATTTATTTCGGTTTATTAACCGGCTTTGCCATGTTCCTGGCACTGGTGGGCGACCTGTTGCTATTACCGGCCATTGTCCTGTTGACCCGGCCGCGCATCGCTTGAAAATCCCGGTGTGCAAACCATGTCTGAATTGATACCATCGCAGACCTCTCAATGGTGACCCGTGCCGGTCTCCCCGCAACGCGAAATTGTGAATCCCGTCAGGCCCGGAAGGGAGCAGCGGCAGCAGTGGATGTGTGTGCCGGGGTCGGGACGGTGCGGGTTGCCGCCATACTTTTACTATAATCAATGCTCCGGGGCGCACACTTGCCGGGATTGCTGCCTCATGTATTATTGGGTGTTGATAGGATTGTCGAGACAACCAGAATTCCTAAAAGAGTAAAATCTATTTCATGAGTTATCAGGTACTTGCACGTAAATGGCGGCCGCGTTCATTCGCCGATATGGTCGGGCAGTCACACGTGCTAAAGGCACTCGCCAACGCGCTTGATCAGAACCGTTTGCATCATGCCTATCTGTTTACCGGCACGCGGGGCGTAGGCAAAACCACGCTGGCGCGGATACTGGCAAAATGCCTGAATTGTGAAACCGGTGTCAGCTCGGAACCTTGTGGCGAATGCAGCGCCTGTGTCGCGATTGACGAAGGCCGCTTTGTTGACCTGATAGAGGTGGACGCGGCTTCACGTGCCAAGGTAGAAGAAACCCGCGACCTGATGGACAACGTCCAGTATGCGCCAACCACAGGCCGTTATAAGGTCTACCTGATCGATGAAATCCATATGTTTTCCAATCACAGTTTTAATGCGTTGCTGAAAACACTGGAAGAACCACCGCCACACGTTAAGTTTTTACTGGCAACGACCGAACCGAAAAAACTACCCGTCACTATCCTGTCGCGTTGTCTGCAGTTTAATCTTAGCCACCTGACAAATGACCAGATTGCCGCACAGCTTGGTATGATCCTGGACAAAGAGGAAGTTACCTATGACCAGGCTTCCAACGATCTAATTGCGCGTGGCGCTGCCGGTAGCATGCGTGATGCATTGAGCCTGCTCGATCAGGCCATCGCCTATGGCGGAGGCCAGCTTGAAGAGTCCCAGGTGCGTGCCATGATGGGCACCATTGACAGCGCCGACCTGGATGGATTAATCCAGGCCCTGCATGATGCGGACCCGGAACAGCTACTCGCCATCGTCGAGCATATCGCCTTACAAAATCCGGACTATGATGCGCTGTTGACCGAGCTACTCAGCCTGCTGCAAAAAATAGCCCTGATCCAGGTATTGCCTGAAAATTCTGATAACCCGCTGCTAGGGAATGAAAAGCTGGTTGAGTTTGCACGCCTGATGAAGCCTGAAGATGTGCAACTGTATTATCAAATCGCATTGATGGGCAGAAAGGACATGTACCTGGCACCGGACTCAAAATCCGGTTTTGAAATGATATTAATTCGCATGCTGGCTTTTCGCCCGGTAGCGGAAAACGAGATTCCAGTTTCGCCCCCGCCGGTGTTTGATACTTCGGCAAAAACTTCCGTGCGCGAGGATAAGGATGTTCCTGACACTGCTGCAGAGGCAACAACTGAATCTGATACTGTTGCAGACTCAGCTGCAAGTAAGGATGCACATAGCACTGAGAAGGCCGACAGTGACTGGAAGAGTATCATAGACGAAATGGCGCTGGCGGGTCTGGTTAAAGAACTCGCAGGGAATTGCGCCCTGAAAACGCATACCGCAGATAAGGTTGAACTGGCACTTTCACCAAGCCAGGAACACCTGCTGAACTCAAATCAAAAGGAACGGCTTGAGCAGGCCATTAAAACCCGATTTGGCGAACAAGTGCAGTTGATTATCAGTGTTGAAGACCCTGCGCATGAGACACCCGCCGAGGTCAGGACCAGACAGGAACAGGAGCGGCAAAAGGCCGCTGAGGAATCTGTAGAGAATGATCCTGCCGTTAAATCATTAATCGATACGTTTAATGCGACGCTAGACAAGGATTCCATTCAACCAAACTAATTGTAGACATTTTATTGAGAGGTTATTCGATGAAAGGTGGTTTAGGTAATATCATGAAACAGGCCCAGGAAATGCAGGCCAATCTCGAAAAGGCACAGCAGGAACTCGCTGAAGCAGAGGTCGTGGGTGAGGCCGGGGCAGGCATGATCAAGGTAACGATGAACGGTCGTCACGATGTTAAACGTGTAGAGATCGATTCGGAACTGATGAAGGATGACAAGGAGATGGTCGAAGATCTGCTGGCTGCAGCAGTCAATGATGCGAATCGCCGCGTTGAGAAAATGACTCAGGAGAGAATGTCGAACCTGACTTCGGGGATGGGGTTACCTCCGGGCATGAAACTCCCTTTTTGATATTTAGACATGATGTTTTGCCTTCATTCGTCGTTAACATGTGCTCGAATGCTCATTTATTTTACATAAACTCCGCTTCTCGGCTATGGCTCCATGCGTCGCTCTATCTCCTGCGTCCATGCAGTCGTGCGCTCATGTTTGCCTCGATTGCAGGAAAAACCTCTATCTCTAAATCTATCAAAATGTCACTGTCTATTCATGGTTGAACAATCTCTACTGGAGCAACTGGTTGAGGCCTTGCGCTGTATGCCAGGTATTGGTCGCAAGTCAGCGCAACGCATTGCCCATCATTTGTTACAGCGCGATAGGGAAGGGGCTCGCCATCTTTCCCGGCTATTGGCTGAAGCGATGGAACAAATCGGTCATTGCGAGCGTTGCCGCACATTTACAGAAAACAAGATTTGTCAGCTTTGCTCGAGCAGCAAACGCGACAACACGACAATTTGTGTGGTTGAAAACCCTTCCGATGTCGACGCTATAGAAGAAACCAGTTATCGCGGCCGTTATTTTGTCCTGCTAGGTCATTTATCACCGCTGGATGGCATTGGCCCTGAAGACATCGGTCTCTATGATCTGCAGAAACTGATCGACGATGACGAATTAAAAGAAGTGATACTCGCTACCAATAGCACAGTCGAAGGTGAAGCGACCGCGCATTTCATCAGCGAGATGGTCAAGGCCAAAGGCAAAATGGTGTCGCGCATAGCGCACGGTATTCCAATGGGCAGTGAACTGGAATATGCAAACAGTATGACGATCTCTCATGCCCTGGATGGACGTAAACAGATTTAACATGCTGGCTGTTAGTGAATAACGTCTGCGTCTATTGTGGTTCAAGCAGCGGCAGGCTTGCTGTTTATACCGATTCTGCACAGCAGTTAGCGCAAGCGTTATTGCAACGGGATATTGGTCTGGTCTATGGCGGAGCGAGCATTGGGCTCATGGGCGAGGTTGCCGATGCCGTGCTTGCCGGGGGCGGTCGGGTTACCGGTGTCATACCCAGGGCACTGGCAAAGAAAGAAGTGGCACATAGCGGCCTGACAGAACTCATCGTTGTCGATTCCATGCACGAGCGCAAGGCAAGAATGGCCGAGGCCGCTGATGGCTTTATCGCATTACCCGGCGGACTGGGCACACTGGAAGAACTATTCGAAATGCTTACCTGGGCCCAACTGGGCATACATACCAAGCCTTGTGCGATGCTTGACTGTAATGGTTACTATAAGCAACTGATCGCTTTTCTTGACCACGCAGAGCATGAGGGATTTATCAGGTCGACTCATCGAGACATGTTAATAGTTGATGAAAGTGCATCAATGTTGCTGGACAAGATGTGCGAATATAAACCGACTGGTGTCGATAGATTGCTGCATCAGAACGAAAGCTGACGGTGCAGTATTAATAACGGCCATTCCCTATGCCTGGAATGCTATTCACTACAGGTTTTCTAGCACCAGGTCTGCTGGTCTTCGGGTCGTTCCAGCAGTTCACGGACATTGGATTCGATGATTCGATAGCCGACATTGCCAGTCAAACGCTGTCGGTCTTCATTAAAACTGAGCGTAGGGCTGGCACGAACTACGCCGTCGCTGGCTCGTTGCATTTGCGCACTCAGTACGGCATAGGCTCGTCCATTTTCGATCATGGCTTCGAGTTTGGCTAAAGGCAGCTGTTGTTCCTCGATAATTTCCCTGAGTATGCTGATATTGGCTATATCCTGGGCCTCGGCAAAAAAGGCTGTTCGCATCTTCCAGGTCAGGGCATCGTAAGCACCGCTTTCCAGCATGCTTTCGCTTTCTGCCAGTTGCGCTGCGGCCAGATACAGGTGAGAGGGTAAAGAAGAATGTGGTGCGTTGACTAACCAGACATCCTGGTGGATTGGCAGATGCCCGAACTGATGCACTACAGACTGGACATGTTCGCTATACGCCTTGCGCCTACCCCTGTCCTGCCATTGGCGATCAATTTTTTCATGCGCATTACCAAACACTGGAAACAAAAGATATTCGACTTCAACCTGATCGCCGAAATTACTGACGAGTTCATCGATACGGATTTGTGACACGTAGGCCCAGACGCAAAGAACATCTGAATAATGTGAGATATGGATTGATTTCATTAGCTTCCGAAATGGTTTAATTCAAGAATAGGTATCAAACACTGTTAGTATTTATCTCCAGCATTTGTTTTTCCAGCAACTGCTTAAATCCTGTTCTGACGCTTTCTAAAAGTGCGTCTGGAGCACCCGCCTGTTTGAAGCCACCAAGCAACTGTTCCACGCTATTGTTGCCGTTCACGTGTTGAAATAAATGTGCAAATCCCTCTGATAATTCCAGCGTTTGGTGATCGATAGCAGGTTCACATTTGGACACATGACTGATATGTGCGCGTGCGACCAGTAACCTTGGGTCCTTTTGTTGCAGTACCTTGCTTCTTCTTGCAGCAGCAAGCGGTTTTGCCTGCAGTTGCGACCACACATCGCACCCTGTTTTTGGACAAAGTTTTTGTTTTAAATTTTCATAACCCAGTGGCAGTATAGCCACACTGACGAAAGGCGCGAGACCGACAGGTTTACTGGCCCAGTCCTGCGATACTGGCATGCCCGTATCAGCAGGTGCTCCCTGTTCCAGCACGACCTTTTTCAGCGTCGCTGCCGTCCAGGCCATGCCCAGTTCGGCTTCAAGAATCGCGAGGATTAACGGCTGCTCTTCCGGTTTATCTATAATTGATGCCGATAGCTGTTCGCGAAGTTGTGAACCAAATACGGATGCGCGTTGCTGCGGCGGGGCATGCATCGTTTTTGTATCGATGATACTTTTCAGGAATGTAATGCCATTTGGCAGGGAACTCACCAGGCTAAACGTCACCGGAAAACTGCGACTAATACCCGAAAGCAAAAGCCCGACTCGCATGTTGGCATCCAGTTCCAATGCATCGATACGAATAGTTTTGAAATCATCACGTTCGGCTTTATCCAATTCATAATTGGATAACAGGTTGTCAGCGTCTTTTTGGAAGAGTTGTCTTGTAGATGGGTTGAATAGCAGATCGAATAACAGGCGTTCCTGTTCTGGAAAACTCATGCAGCTACCCGTAGCCTTTCGACCAGTTTATTACTCGCACTTTTTTGCCGAACAATGTGACGTATACGTTGTAGAGTATCAAGCACCCTGTGTTCATTTACATTTTCACATTCGAAACATACGGCCTTGACGTTTGGCAGAACTGGCAGCATTTTTTCAAACATGCGCCAGGTTTCATTAACAATTTCACATTCATGAGCGTCGACATAAATTGGTCCTTGTTCACCCTGCTTGACTTTACCGCCGGCGATATGCACTTCCACCACACGTTCTTTGGGAAGTTTGTCCAGTTGCTCTTCAATATATTTACCACTGGCCATTTCATAAGAGACGAGATGACCCATGTCCAGAAGAATGGCGCAATTGGTTTCTTCCGCGATACGGCCAAAGAATGAAAAAAGATCGAGATTGCCTGCTATAAAGCACATCGGAGGCGGCTCGATAGCGACGGTCACCGGCACGATAGCCTGAACTTCCCTGACGCGTTCTATCGCGAGTTCCAATGAAGCCTGGTTGAATATCGGTGGTATGAAATATCCCAGTTGTGTCGAATAGCTATGACCTTCCTGCCAGAAACAGTAGGCGAGATCCTGGGCAAACCAGGCCGAGTCGACCGTTTCAATATGCTTTGCTGTTGCTTCGAGCCAGGAAGTTGAATTGGTGAATGAACCGCAAAAGTTAATATAGGAAGGATGGTACAAGACAGGAGCGCCCGCAGCGTGTATGCGCTCAACCTCATTGATTACTTCGTCAACGTCGACTAGTCCAGCATATTCGACGAAGCTGGGTCCGTTTTTCGTCTGCACCAGTTTGACCGGGTCAGGACTTGAAGAAAGGCTAAGACTTGCACCGACTCCAAGTGTGGGCAGTTGATCCAGCACAGACATTATTCTTTATAACCAGGCATAGAAAATAGCACTTCCGTAACCGTAGCGCCGTTCGTTTTCCTCTCGTTGAGGTGATATTTATACCTGTTTTGTTGCAATTCTGTTGTCCAGATCCGGCTCAGCGCATATTCTTTGAAATGAGACACAGTTCACAAAACTTAAAACAAGCTGTCACATAAATAAAACGAACGGCCACTACTGTCTTAATATAAGTTCATTATAAGTATTACACGGTAAAAAATAATAATAATTATTATAAATATAAAGGAAGTTCAGGAGGTATATCATGAACCACCCGGCTGCTTTGCGCGAGTTAGAATCTTTTCAGGAGGCTCGAAAGTACCCTCGTATTACCATTAAACGCCCCGTTCAGATTGT
>CAJIBF010000161.1_pt1 | contig 15296 bp, 19 predicted proteins | sample 9199291 | NCBI WGS metagenome assembly CAJIBF01 (sample SAMEA7708293, study PRJEB35096) | sediment metagenome | biome: marine neritic benthic zone biome [ENVO:01000025]; feature: sediment [ENVO:00002007]; material: shallow marine sediment [ENVO:03000034] sea grass bed [ENVO_01000059] ...
CAGGGTGAAGACCAGGGAAGGTCTTCATCAGCCTCTGACCAATCATTTAATTCAGAGGTTTCTCAATACCAGGTAAATAATTATGAATAGAAATCAGATAATGGCGCCCTGAAGAGGATTCGACAATTTTGCTGGGATCAAAATTGGACCACGCGCAGCGTGGCCCGCAGGGTGAAGACCAGGGAAGGTCTTCATCAGCCTCTGACCAATCATTTAATTCAGAGGTTTCTCAATACCAGGTAAATAATTATGAATAGAAATCAGATAATGGCGCCCTGAAGAGGATTCGAACCTCTGACCTTCCCCTTAGGAGGGGGACGCTCTATCCAGCTGAGCTACCAGGGCAACAACTACGATTTTATCTGATAAACTGATACACATAAACCGTGCAACTTTCTTGAAGATCAAATAAACAATACATTTCTTAATATGATTCTCAGCCCAGTTATTCTTGCCGGCGGTGGCGGTACCCGCCTCTGGCCCTTGTCGAGAGAACATTACCCCAAGCAGTTCATCAACCTGCTGAACGATAAATCCATGCTGCAAAATACCCTGACGCGCCTGCAGGGCCTGGAAAATGATATCGAGCTGGATGCAACGCTGGTGGTGTGCAACGAGGCGCATCGTTTTCTCGTCGCTGACCAGTGTGAAGCAATCGGTCAGTCTTTGAAAAACATTATTCTTGAAAGTAAGGGGCGAAACACTGCACCGGCACTGACGATAGCCGCACTGGAGCTGATGCGAGACGATGCTGACCCGGTCATGCTGATGATGCCTGCAGACCATATGATCAAAGATGTTGCCCAGTTTCAACAGGCGATACTTATTGCAGCACGATTCGTTGAGCAGGATTACCTGTTTACCTTCGGGATATCGCCGGCCTATCCGGATACGGGCTACGGTTATATTCACTTTGACAATGAGATGGAGACGGAGTCGGGTTTTACCATTAACCCCGTCTTGGGTTTCAAGGAGAAACCGGATGAGGCTACGGCAAAAAAATACATCGATGCAGGTAACTTTTTATGGAATAGCGGCATCTTTATGATGAAGACATCGATCTGGATGAAATATATGGAGCATTACAATCCCGATATCGTGAAATCCTGTCGTGCGGCCTATGAAGAAGGAGAGCAGGACAACCAGTTTTACCGACTGCATGCAGAGACGTTTGCCGATTGCAGGAGTGACTCCATCGATATTGGTGTAATGGAAAAATTACTTGCTGATGAGTCCCGACAGGTTCTGACCATTCCGATTGATATCGGCTGGTCTGATATGGGCGCCTGGTCTTCTATCTGGCAACACGGAGACCTGGATGAGAAAGGAAACTGTCTTGACGATGATGTATTGGCGATGGATACCAGTAATACCCTGATCAAGACGGAAGGGCGACTGGTTGCTGCCATTGGCTGTGATAATCTGGTTATCGTGGATACAGCAGATGTCACACTGGTTGCCAACAAGGATAAAACACAGGACGTTAAAACGATCGTTGAGCAGCTGAAGCTGGAAGAGCGTGCGGAGTGCCTGGAGCATGTAAAGGTCTATCGTCCCTGGGGCAGCTACCAGTCAGTCGATAATGGCGATAACTTTCAGGTGAAACGTATTATTGTTAAACCGGGTAAAAAACTGTCGCTACAGATGCATCACCAGCGCGCCGAGCACTGGGTCGTTGTCCGTGGCACCGCCACGGTGACCCGCGATGACGAGGTATTTGAACTGAATGAAAACGAGTCGACTTTTATTCCCCTGGGTGTAAAACATCGTCTGGAGAACGCGACCAATGAACCACTTGAAATCATCGAAGTCCAATCCGGAAGCTACCTCGGAGAGGACGATATCGTCCGGTTTGATGACGACTTCGGACGAAGTTAACTGTAATGCATGACTGCCTGCCGCATCTAAACAAGCATACATTTCCGCCAGTAACACGTGATGTATTAACAACGCTACAGATTAATATTGGTCTGAAGTGTAATCAGCAGTGCGTGCATTGCCATGTTAATGCCAGTCCCAGGCGCACTGAAATGATGTCTCAAGCAACGCTTGCTACAGTGAAACAGTTTGTTTCATCAGGTCAGTGCCAGACGCTTGATATCACTGGCGGTGCACCCGAATTACATCCTGAATTCAAAGCACTTGTCAGCTATGCGAGAGATAATGGTGTACACGTTATTGATCGATGTAACCTGACCATCTTGCTTGAACCTGGCAAGGAAGGTTTGGCTGCTTTCCTCGCAGACCACGAGGTGGAAATCATCGCCTCGCTGCCCTGTTACTCGGCCGATAATGTTGATCGGCAACGCGGCAGCGGTGTATTTGCCAAAAGCATAGCCGCATTACAAAAGCTGAACCAGTTGGGTTATGGAGAAGAAGAAGGCTTGCTGAAACTTAATCTTGTCTATAATCCTCAGGGCCCGTCTTTGCCTCCCTCACAGCAAGAATTGCAAACCGCCTACAAAGAAAAACTGCTTGAACAGTTTGACATCAAATTTAACCAGCTGTTTACGCTTTGTAATATGCCCATCCAGCGATTTGGCAGCACCCTGATCTCACATGGACAATTGGAAGACTATCTACTCTTGCTCAAAAATGCCCACCAGCATGCCAATCTTGATAGTGTCATGTGTCGCAGCCTGATTAGCGTTGACTGGCAAGGCTATGTCTATGATTGTGATTTCAACCAGATGCTGGGGCTTAACATGGAAGGTAAACAGGAGCGGACGCATTTGTCGCAGTTGTTAGATCAACAATTGGCTGGCCGTCCTGTCAGCGTGCGCGATCATTGCTACGGTTGCACTGCCGGTCAGGGCAGTAGCTGTGGCGGAGCACTCAGCTAAACTCATATCGTTTATTGCGCTGATTAACCATGATCTCGATCATTATCCCGGTTCTGAATGAAATCAGGCAGATCGATACATGTTTAAAATCGCTGCAATATCTTCGCAGCCTGGGACATGAGATTGTCGTTGTTGATGGTGGCAGTACTGACAATACATTAGAAATCGTTAAACCCCTGGCCGATAAGGTTATCAGTTCGGAAAAGGGCAGGGGCCGGCAAATGAATGCCGGCGCCAGTGTTGCTAAAGGCGATTTTCTCCTGTTTTTACATGCAGATACCCGTATTCCGGAAAATTTTATCGATGTATTCAATCTGCCAGAAAAAGAAGAGTGCTGGGGGTGTTTTCGAGTCCGTCTGAGTGGCAAGCAGGTTTTTTTCCGCCTGATTGAAACCTGCATGAATCTGCGTTCTCGATTTACATGCATAGCCACCGGGGACCAGGCTTTATTTATTACCCGATCGCTGTTTACCAAATCAGGCGGTTTTAAAAATATAGACCTGATGGAAGATATCGAACTGTGTAAACGATTAAAAAAAATAGCGAAGCCGGTTTATATTAATGCCGCGGTTATTACTTCCAGCAGACGCTGGGAAAAGAACGGCATTATCAAAACGGTACTGCAGATGTGGTGTTTAAGGTTTCTTTACTACCTGGGTTACTCACCCGCACGTCTGGCAAAACTGTATTACTAACATGAGCCACGATAGCGTACTGATGATTTTTACCAAGGCGCCGAAACCCGGCATGGTAAAAACCCGACTTATCCCTGCACTCGGACGCCGTTATTCCGCTGAGCTTTACCGACGTATGTTGTTATCTACAATACAAACGGCTTCCCGCTCAGGATTTACCTCTGTACAGCTATGGGTTTCGGGAGAACAATCGCACCCACTTTTTAAGCATGTAAAAAAGCGCTATGGCATTACCATGCATCAGCAACGTGGACGCGATCTTGGCGCGCGCATGTATAACGCTTTTGATTCAGTTTTACGACGCAATGCCAGTGCAGTTGTGATTGGCTGTGATTGTCCGGCTTTATCCAGAGATGATTTGGTTATGGCGCGGCGAGCATTACAGGGGGGGTACAATGCGGTGCTCGGGCCTGCTGACGACGGAGGCTACTATCTGCTGGGCTTAAGTCAATTACACACCCAACTGTTCAATAATATTAACTGGAGCACATCGCGAGTAGCGGCCACGACGGCAGCCAGGGTAGAAGATCTGGGCTGGCGCCTTCAGGAACTTGCCAAACACAGAGACATTGATACCGGTGCGGATTTAATGTCCTATTTTCACAAACGCCTAACAGCTAATGAGATCAGTCGTTAATACGCTTGATCTTTTTAATCATCTCGCGCTCCATTTCTGCCACAAGATGTTCCAGTTCTCTTTGATCGTAATTACTCATCTCGGCAAACTGTGCACCAATTCTTACAGTACCGATTCCGCGTTTACGTTCAACGTGACAAACATTCAGTGAAGCGAGTATTTTTCTTTCGTCTGTAATTTTAATCATGCAGGTAGGAATGTGATCGCCATACTCAAGTGACACGTGGGGAACATCCCTGAGACGCAATGATACGCCACCCAGCGATATGTCTCTGAGCTCGGCATTGAGCATGACATCATCCTCGGTCACCAGTTGTACCGGTATGGTTTGATTGATCCCGACCTGCACTCGATATGCACTGCGGCGCTGTTGATAATCAACTTTACGTGGTAGTGGTATCTTGTAATAAGCAGCCGTGGGGTTGCTGCTGATCGCCTCTACTACTCCGCTAAACCGAACCAGGGCACCACCGTATTGTGCATTGATCCGGAAACGGGTCCCTGTATCGACAAACTCATGGCCCTCAACCGGATGAAGTTCATCAAGCACAAGGTATTTTTCATCTTCATTGATCTCGAGAATAGTACTGCCAAAATAGTCGTCAACTTCGCCTATATGAATAGTCAGTAGAGAATGTTTCTTGAACAGTTTTTTCAGCAGCGCATGAATTTCATCCGCATCATTGATAACGATGGAGTTATCATTGCGTGGTTTCTTCTTTACCTTGCGCTCACCGATGACTTTATCTGTAATAACTCTTTCAGACATTGCCATGACACGACCTAGACTCTGGCGATACTATGCTGGTTGGGTCGAGTGCGATTTTTTCCTTCGGCACTGTAGGTATTCTCCTGTTCGGAATGTCCATTCACAATGTCAAGAATTTTCTGATTAAACAGCTGTGTAACCTCAATGATTCCGCCGTTAATACTGTTTTGATGTTTACAATTATCCAGGCTTTCCTGAATAGAATGGTTCATTTCCTGAACCTTTTTCCCCATACTCTCTTCCATTAGCGTTTTTGAGGCTTCTGTATCTACATAGAGCTGGCGCTGCTTGTCCAGCATGCCAAGCTTATCCAACAGGCTGTTTTTCGAATCAAGCAGCTTTTCGATCAATTCGATATTTTTTTCTTTCAGTGCTTTTGTCTCTTCCTTTAACAACTGGTATAGCTCATCCAGAAGCGAGGATTCCTGTTGCAACAGTGCCAGAAACCTTCCCTGTGTTTCATCCATGATTATTTATCTCCGACTTTTTTATCCAGCAGGGTCTCAAAAGCCAGCATTTTTTCAGCAGTGCGTTCTGAATTAACCAGATAGTTATCCTCGAGTATGGCATTACGCAGCGCTTCGACACGTTTTGTATCAACTACGGGTTGTTTTTCAATACTTGCCTCAAGCGCCTTGAGTTTTTCTGCCTTGTCAGTGAGGCTGACGACATCGTCACCACTGGTCTGTGGCTTATTGCCTTTAGCAGATTCCTCGGTCGTGGCCTGTTCTGCCTGTTTCTGTTGTGTAAGTCCGCTTATTAAATTTTTTGGTCCGTTGATTTCGTTGACCATATTATTGCTCCAGTCTTGATTTAATCTGATTCTTATCCCTTTATCGTCAAATCAGGCTAATTCTTTAAGTCTGATTTATCAAAAAGTGTCTACAAGTTAACATTTATTAAGTGATTATTGACAATCACGCCCTCGATAATTCGATCCGTTTTCAGGTTTTTTACCCTGATCCTCTCACCCACTGCACCTCTTGATAAGGCTTTGCCTTCGGCCCGGACTTCTATTACGTCGTTTCTGGCTATCAATGTGACGAGCTGCCCACGCTTGATTGCCATCGGCGATTTAACCAGATGCTGTGTCAGAATAGTGCCGCCAGGCAGGTTCTGCGTCAGGATTTTGCCTTTCAATTCGGCAGCCTCGGTAAAATAACTTGAGGACAAACGGTTTACATCGGTTTTTTCAAAGACGATGTCCTCCATATTCAGCGGCCGATTTCGTTCAACAGGTTTTTTTAATACAGCCACTTCCTTATAAATCTTTACTGTCACCGGCACGTACAAAGACCAGGGCTGATCATCTTCACAGCGTACGCCTACAGTGCTCAGACCGCGACGTGCTTCATAGCCGGGACTGAATGCCTGTAAAGGCAGACTGCATTTATTAAGTCTTAAGCGTCTGTCTATTTGTCCATTACTGACTTCAATACTGTCGTTTTCTAAAGACATCTGTGCGAGAACATAGGCTCGAGCGGTAGCAGCAATATCCTCCAGGGGATGAAACTCCCTGGCGAAACATTGTTGCACACTGCCGAAACCAAATAGCAGAATTGCCAGCGTCGCCAGTCGAGTCCGTTTGTTTTTTGTCATGTTTGTCATATATACAGTTGCAGTCAAAGGTTAACCATCGCTGTTCTTGCCGCCATGGCCAGTCTTTCCAGTTGTTCAAGGCTGTTTCTATCAGACTCCGGGCGCGTAGTTTGCAACTGCTGTTTCGGTACAAGCACAGTTACAGCCGGCTTTTTCGCAGCTGATGCCTTGTTTTCACTCGTAATATCAGGTTGTGTAGCCATTTTTTTACCTGCTGTCTGTCTTCGAAAAAAATCAAAAACTGTTACAGCAAACTAGTATGCAATACGCATGCCGTATATTTTTGTTCAAGCTGAAGTCATGGTCTGCCGATAAAACGTCGATACAGATTTATCGGGAGCAAATTCATGACCAGATTAATGGAAAACGTTAATTCCAGAACGCAATTGGTGGGAAGGAATCGCATGGAATTGCTGATGTTCCGTCTGGGAAACAAACAGCGCTTTGGTATTAATGTCTTTAAAGTCAGGGAAGTGATCAAATGTCCCCCTTTAACACGAGCTCCGCAGTGTCATCCGGTCATTCGTGGTATGGCCAATATGCGCGGCAAAACAATCACGATTATGGATCTGGCTATGGCCGTTGGAAAAGAACCAATCGAGGATATCAGCAACGCTTTTATTATCATCTGTGAATATAACCGTCATGTTCAGGGCTTCCTGGTTTCCGGCGTAGATCGCATCATCAATATGAACTGGGAAGATATAAAAGCCCCACCGAGCGGCATTGGCAATGTCACTTTTTTAACCGCGGTGACCAATGTGGATAATGAACTGGTTGAAATTGTCGACGTGGAAAAGGTGATGGCCGATGTTATGGGTTACACCGATGAAGTTGATAAAAGTATTACGGAAAGCACTACTGAAGAAGATTTGAAAAGCAAGCATATTCTGGTTGTCGATGATTCCAGTATGGCCAGAAAGCAGATTGTTAAAGTGCTGGACCAGATGAATATTGAATATACGCAGGCAAAAAATGGTAAGGAAGCCTATGACTTGCTGCTGGAATGGGCCGACGATGCAACTCAGCCAGTTTCGAAACGCTGTTCACTGGTACTGTCAGATGTCGAGATGCCAGAGATGGACGGCTATACCCTGACAAAAAATATAAAGGATCATCCGGAACTGGGCTCACTAATCGTATTGTTGCATTCATCTTTAAGTGGCGCGTTCAATGAAAGCATGGTGAAAAAGGTTGGTGCTGATGATTTTCTTGCCAAGTACGACCCAACCGAACTGGCGCAAAGGATTCTCAGTCATTTGGAAATTGAAGGAAATGCTGTGCCTAAGGACAAGGCCGCCTGATTGTTTATTCATTTCTCCAGATCAATACAGCCGTCTGAACTTACGTGGACTACGCAAAGATGACAGCGTCCGGTAATTCCGTTGCTATCGATTTATCACATAATAATCTGCAGTATCTTGCATTCTGTGATTATCTTGAGGAATCGACAGGCATCACGCTGGGCGCGAATAAATCTTACCTGGTCAGTAACAGGCTTGGGTCTATTTTAAAAAAGCATGGTATCGATTCACTATCTGATGCTCTGCAACGTCTGCAACGAGGAAGCTGTACTCAACTGAAGCTCGATATCATCGACGCGATGACAACCAATGAAACCTCATGGTTCCGGGATGAATATCCTTTTGAGTATCTGAAAGAAACAATATTGCCGCAATTAAGCGGTAAACGTATGACGATACCCCGTATCTGGTCTGCCGCCTGCTCCTATGGTCATGAGGCCTATTCAATGAGCATGGCTATAGAAGAATACTTGCAAAAAAACCCGGGTGCCTTGCCAGGTGGTATACAGATCGTGGCTACCGATATCTCGACACGTGTATTAAAGAGCGCAGCTGCTGCAGAATTCGATCGCATGTCGATGTCGCGAGGGCTCAGTGATGAAAGGAAGCAGCGTTATTTTACTTCGGCAACGGATGATACCTATCTGCTGTCAGATAAAATCAAAAACCGGGTCCGCTTCCAGAACCTGAACCTGTTGGATAGTTATGCGATGCTTGGGAAGTTTGACATTATCTTTTGTCGCAACGTATTGATTTATTTTTCCAACGAAAATAAATCTCGCATCATGGATAAATTTGCCAGCGCGATAAACCCGGGTGGAATACTGATACTCGGTGCCTCCGAGACCGTGACCAATTACAGTAAGGCATTCGAAATGGTCAAGTGCCCGCGCGGTGTTGTTTACCGTCATCTTTAACAGTAAGTCAGACTGCATAATCTGTTGCCGCTATCTGGCAATCCTTTACCGCTTTTGCAGCCACATCAGCACCTCAAAAAAAAGATAAGTTATTCATTTTCATTGTGTTTCCGGACTTGGCATAGCAGATGCTAAGTAACAGCCAAACACAACTATTGAACGGATGACTTATGGACAATTTTTTCGGCATACATGCAACCGCATTAAAGATTAGAGGCAGTCGCGCCGAGCTACTCGCGGCCAATATTGCCAATGCAGACACTCCAAACTACAAGGCACGCGACCTTGATTTCAGTCAGGCTCTGGGAAAGGTCTCTTATGATGCAGGTATGAAGCGTACACATACGGCACATCTTGATGCAGCTAATATGACCGTGCATGGCGCAGAGATTCAGTATAGAAATCCGACTCAGCCAAGCCTGGATGGCAACACCGTAGACCTGCATACCGAACGTACCGCTTTTATGGAAAACGCCATGATGTATCAGGCCAGTCTGCGTTTTCTCAACGGCAGTATCAATACTTTGAAAACAGCAATTCGAGGTGAAATCTAATGTCATTATTCAACATTTTTGAAATCGCCGGGTCGGCCATGACAGCGCAAAGCGTTCGTATGAATGTCACCGCCAGTAATATGGCCAATGCTGATAGCGTAAGCAGCAGCACAGGAGATACCTACCGCGCACGTCAACCTGTTTTTCAGACGCTTTACTCTGACGCAATGGATAACAGTATGAGTAGCGGCGTACGAGTCGCAGGTATTGTGGAAAGCCCGGCAGAACTGCGAATGGAATATCAGCCTGCACATCCCCAGGCAGACAGGGAAGGCTATGTTTACTATCCGAATGTTAACCCGATCGAAGAGATGACCAATATGATTTCTGCATCGCGTTCCTATCAAAACAATGTAGAGATCATCAACGCATCGAAACAGATGTTGTTACGAACCCTTAGCATGGGCCAATAGATATAAAGGATTAAGAGGAAATAACGATGGCAGGTTCAAATTCAATCTTACCCCCTGAACTGCAGCACCTTGCAGTTCAGCAACCCACCAGCAGAAAGCCGGACAGCGAACTGGGTCAGGACGACTTTCTTGAATTAATGCTGACGCAGATTCAAAACCAGGATCCGCTCAACCCGATGGAGAGTGGTGACTTCCTGAGCCAGATGGCGCAGTTTGGTACCGTAAACGGTATCACCGAACTGCAGTCTTCTTTCAGTACGCTGGCCAATGCCATGCAATCCAGTCAGGCCTTACAGGCTTCGACACTGGTAGGCAATTCTGTACTGGTTCCTGGAAATACCTCGGAACTTGCAACCGGCGGTAGTCTCGATGCCGCGGTTGATTTGTCGCAATCGACCAGCAACCTCATTGTCAACGTACTTGATGCAAGCGGTCAGACGGTTAGACAGATTAACCTGGGAAGCCAGACTGCTGGTCTGACCAAGTTTAGCTGGGACGGACTCGATAATAATGGTCAGCCGCTGGCGGCTGGTAATTACCGGTTTGAGGCCAATGCTTCAGTCAATGGCGAAGCCATAGCCCAACCCGTTTATGTCTACGCCAAGGTGGATAGCGTGACACTCAGTAAAACTGGCGGCGATCCGCTGCTCAACCTGAATGGTATCGGTTCCATCGGTATCAACCAGGTCAAGGAAATCATGTAATGGAAATAATCAGGAACGATTAATCAGGAGAAACAACTATGGCATTTCGTGTAGCAATCAGTGGCTTAAAAGCAGCATCAGGTGAACTCGACGTTATAGGTAATAATATTGCCAACTCGAACACCACCGGTTTCAAAAAGTCACGCGCTGAATTCAATGACGTCTTTGCAGTTACCAATGTAGGCGGCAGTGGCAACACACCCGGAAGTGGTGTACGTCTGTCAGCAATCAGACAGCAGTTTACCCAGGGCAATATTGCCTTTACCGATAACAATCTCGATATGGCCGTAAACGGTAACGGCTTTTTTATCCTCGACGATAATGGAACCCAGGTTTATTCCCGCTCAGGTGCATTTGGTGTCGATCGACAGGGTTTTCTGAGTAATTCCGATGGAAAAAACCTGATCGCCTTTGGCGCTGACGCGTCAGGTAATATTACCGGTGCGGCCGGACCTATACAGGTAAACACGTCCAATATCCCGCCACAGGCCAGTACTTCCCTGGCTGTTGAATTGAACCTGGATGCAGCGCAGGCACAACCTGCGGTAGGCGTTTTCGATCCGACCAACCCAAATTCCTATAACCATTCAACATCAACGACCATTTATGACAGCCTGGGTAATTCTCACCTGGCATCCATGTACTATGTGAAAACAGGAACAGCGAACACCTGGAACACCTATACCTATATTGACGGTGCTATTGCTGATGGCCCGGATACGCTGGCCTTTTCCAGTGCCGGTGCATTAACGACACCGGCAGCGGGAACTATAACGACGCCGCCATTCGCAATAGCAGGCGCGGCAAACATTACTCTGGACCTCGACTATTCGAGTTCAACCCAGTTTGGTAGCGCCTTTTCTGTTTATGGTTTGAGCCAGGACGGTTTCACCACAGGTCGTTTGAGCGGTCTGGATATCGATAGCGAAGGTATCATCTTTGCCCGATTCACTAACGGTCAATCAAGTGTGCAGGGTCAGCTTGCCCTGGCGGATTTTCCAAATCCACAAGGACTGCAGCCTGTCAGTGATACCAACTGGGGTGAAACATTCAGTTCCGGACAAGTCACCATTGGCGCGCCGGGAACGGCCAGCCTGGGCTTGATTCAGTCCGGTTCTTTGGAACAATCGAATGTCGACCTGTCGGAAGAGCTGGTTAACATGATCATTGCCCAGCGTTCCTTCCAGGCCAATGCTGAAGTAATCAGCACTTCAGATACGATTACCCAATCCATTATTAACCTGAGATAAGGACGGTATCAATCATGGATAAGATGATCTACCTGTCGATGAGCGCAGCCAGCAACGCATTTCTGGGACAGGCAACGGTGAGTAATAACCTTGCCAATGCCAATACACCGGGTTTCAAGGCCGACCTCGAACAGTTTCGCAGTATGCCGGTATTCGGCCAGGGCCATCAAAGTCGTGCCTATGCCTTGCAGGAAAGGCCAGGCATAGATTTCAGTAATGGTTCAAATAATCGGACTGGTAATGAGCTTGACTTCGCTATTAACGGCGATGGTTGGATCGCAGTACAGGCCGAGGACGGCGGTGAAGCTTATACACGCCGCGGTGACCTTCGTGTGAACAGTCTGGGTCTGCTCGAAAATGGTAATGGTAATCTTATATTGGGAAATGGTGGCCCTATAGCCTTACCACCCATAGATAAACTGGAAATAGGGGTCGATGGCACGATCAGTATTCGTCCTGCCGGTCAGGATGAAAAAACGATTGCCGTCGTTGACCGAATCAAACTGGTCAACCCTGGCAATGGAGACTTGGTTAAAGGTATCGACGGCTTATTCCGCACTCGAGATGGCAACCCGGCAGTAGTTGATGCATCAATCAGACTGGCTCCTGAAACACTGGAAATGAGTAACGTGAACATGGTGGGCTCGATGGTACAGATGATTGAACTGGCAAGACGATTTGAGATGGATATCAAAGCGATGGAGGCAGCCAAGCAGAATGATGAAGCGGCCACACGCATTCTTTCCATGAGTTAACACAAGCCAAGACAACTAGACATTAAAGATAAACGGAGAAATAACAAATGGCACAATCATTAATGATTTCGAAAACCGGACTTGATGCTCAACAAACAAGGATGTCGGTTATTTCGAACAACCTGGCCAATGTGAATACCACCGGCTATAAAACCTCGCGAGCCGTGTTTAACGATTTGCTTTATCAGACTGTCAGACAACCCGGTGCGCAGTCTTCGCAAAATACAGAAATCCCTTCTGGTCTAATGCTGGGTACTGGCGTGAGAAATATTTCAACTCAAAAGCACTATAGCCAGGGCAACATTATTCAAACGGAAAGACCACTTGATTTGGCCGTCACGGGAAACGGTTTTTTTGAAATTCTGTTACCGGACGGTTCAACGGCCTATACGCGTGATGGCACCTTTCAACTTGATTCACAGGGACAAATGGTGACATCAAATGGTTTTGTTTTACAACCATCCATTACAGTGCCGGATGACACAATGAGTTTGACCATTGGTGAGGATGGCGTTGTTAGTGCTTTAGTTGCAGGAAACACCAACCCGACCCAGATCGGATCGATACAGCTGGCCGACTTTATTAACCCGGGTGGGTTGCAACCGATCGGCGATAACCTGTTGAAAGAGACAGCGGCAAGTGGCACAGCGACACTGGGTACACCCGGACTGACCGGACTGGGTCGCACCATCCAGGGCTCGCTGGAAAGCTCCAACGTTAACGTGGTTGAAGAGCTGGTCAATATGATTGAAACGCAGCGTGCCTACGAAATGAATTCGAAGGCGATCTCCACGGTGGATCAAATGTTGCAGTACACAGTTAATAACCTTTAATTGAGTTTATCGATATGGATAAAACAGACAGTTTATGTCGTAAGTTACTGATTATATTTATTGTCAATTGTCTGACGCTTTTGGCTGGATGCCAGACACAGGCAAAAAGGAACCCTGAGTTTGCCGCCGTGCGCCCGGCTTTGCCGCCGGTTGCGCCGCAGTCGAATGGTTCCATCTATAAACCGGGTTTTGATGTTCGCCTTTTCGAAGATCTGAAGGCGCGACGCGTTGGCGATATTCTGACCATACGTCTTGCCGAATCAACTGATGCCAGCAAGTCTGCATCGACCGAGATCGACAAGGAAAACCTGACTACGATTACCAACCCGACAATATTCGGTGCCTCGCCCAATTTTGATGTGCCTGGCTTTCTTCCATTGGATCCGACTGACGATCTGAATTTTGAAACCAGCCTGAGTTCGAATCATGAATTCGATGGCGAGGGTTCAGCCAGTCAGAACAATGCGTTAACAGGTAGTATTACTGTCACGGTTGTTGAAGTATTGCCGAATGGCAACATGATCATCCGCGGCGAAAAACGTGTAACGCTTAATAATGGTCCCGAGTATGTACAGCTATCGGGAATCGTCAGGCCGGTTGATGTGCAGGCGGATAATACAGTGCAGTCGACCCAGGTCGCTGACGCAACAATCAATTATGTCGGTGAAGGCGCAATAGCCGAATCCGGACTGAAAGGGTGGCTGGCAAGATTCTTCGGCGGCCCGTTTATGCCTTACTAGGGAGTAACCAATGAAAAAACTCAGTCTGCTCGTTGCTGTTTTCCTGTTTCAGCTATCCGGTCTCAGTTACGCAGAACGAATCAAAGACGTTGCCAATATTGCCGGCGTAAGAGATAACCAGCTGATTGGTTATGGACTGGTAGTCGGACTCGACGGTACCGGTGACCAGACGACGCAAACACCTTTTACCATCCAGTCTCTGGACAGCATGTTAAAACAGTTTGGTATCTCGTTGCCCCCCGGTTCCAACCCCCAGTTGAAGAATATTGCCGCGGTGGTTGTACATGCTACATTGCCGCCGTTCGCGAAACCCGGCCAGCAGATAGATATTACAGTGTCATCACTGGGTAATTCCAAGAGCCTGCGCGGTGGCAGTTTACTGATGACACCTCTAAAGGGTATAGACGGTAACATCTACGCCATTGCCCAGGGTAACCTGGTCGTGGGAGGATTTGGTGTTGAGACTTCCGATGGTTCCAGCATATCAGTCAATATCCCCAGTGCAGGACGCATTCCCAATGGCGCAATCGTGGAACGCACTGTCCCGACAACGTTCGGGCAGACCGAATCGATTGTACTTAACCTGCATCGTCCGGACTTTACTACAGCAAACCGGATGGCCGAGGCAATTAACGAATGGGTAGGCCTGGGTACAGCGAAACCGCTGGATGGTACCTCGGTGAGTGTTAGCGCACCTATGGAGTATTCACAACGCGTCGCGTTTGTTTCACTACTGGAAAACATTACGTTTGAACCGGATACGGCTGCGGCCAAGGTCATTGTTAATTCCCGAACCGGTACCGTTGTTATTAATCGGTATGTCACGGTCAATGAGGCCGCCGTTTCACATGGCAGCCTGGTAGTCACGATTACCGATAATCCGATAGTCAGTCAGCCCGGTGCCTTTTCTGATGGTTCGACAGCAGTCATACCTTCATCCGATATTTCGGTTACCCAGGAAGACAATCGTATGTTTCTTTTTAATCCAGGCGTATCACTGGATGATGTGGTGCGCGCGGTGAATCAGGTTGGGGCTGCACCCGGCGACCTCGTAGCCATACTCGAAGCGCTGAAAGAAGCCGGTGCGCTACGTGCTGAATTAATCATTATTTAACGAGGACCTGAAACGAACATGGAGCTCGATCTTTCCAGTGCCAGTGTCTATACCGAGTTTAGTGGTTTATCGAAGTTAAAACTCGCGGCAAAAAATCAATCGCCGGAGGCATTGCAGGAAGTAGCCGAACAGTTCGAGGCATTTTTCCTGCAGTTAATGCTTAAGCAAA
>CAJIBF010000025.1_pt1 | contig 15148 bp, 16 predicted proteins | sample 9199291 | NCBI WGS metagenome assembly CAJIBF01 (sample SAMEA7708293, study PRJEB35096) | sediment metagenome | biome: marine neritic benthic zone biome [ENVO:01000025]; feature: sediment [ENVO:00002007]; material: shallow marine sediment [ENVO:03000034] sea grass bed [ENVO_01000059] ...
CTGGTCGAACAGGCCGATGTGCGAGCACACTTTTGCCAACTTTCTACGGCGAGGTCAACGGAGATGATCCGTCAGGCCCAGGCACAGGGACTGCAGGTAACGGCTGACGTCGATATCTGTCATTTGCATCTGACCGATATGGACATTGCCGATTATAATGTTGACTGCCATCTGCAGCCGCCATTAAGAACAGCTCGCGATCGAGAAGCATTAATCAATGCAGTTCAGGAAGGTGTCGTCAGCGCCATCTGTTCAAATCACCAGCCACATGACTGCGATGCCAAGTCAGGGCCTTTCAGTATGACCGAGCCCGGGGCGTCTACTATCGAATTACTATTAGCACTGGTTATGCATCTGGTTGACCGCGGACAGCTATCGAGGACTCAAGCCATTGCTGCACTGACTTCTCAGCCAGCTAACATACTCGGAATCGACGCCGGCTCTCTTTCCGTTGGCGCACCGGCAGATGTCTGTATCGTTGATATCAAGAGCCCCTGGCAGATAGAAAGAGACAAGCTGGCCAGCATGGGTCGGAACACACCGTTCAGCGGTTGGGAAATGTCCGCACAGGTTATAACAACCCTGGTCAATGGCAAACAGGTGTATACAAGGAAACACTGATGTCACATCCGGAGACACGTAACACCCTGTTTGTAGAACAGGCCGAAGTCGTTTTCCACGAAGCTTATTCCGATCATCAGTATCATATGCAACTGCGTGCGCCGGAAACCGCAAACCGTGCACAGGCAGGACAATTTGTGCATATGCAATGTCACCCAAGTCTGCTGATGCGCAGACCCATGTCTATCATGCGTGCCAGCCCGGCAAACAAGACGATTGACATTCTTTACAAGGTTCATGGTCAGGGAACGGCCCTGCTGGCAACGCGTGAAGAGGGCGAGCAAATTGATTTAATCGGTCCGATAGGACAAGCATTCAAACAGGCTGACTATCTCAAGCGCCCGTTACTCATCGGCGGCGGAGTTGGCATTCCACCCATGGTATTCCTGGCTGAACATATGAAACTTGAACACAGACAGGTAAAACCCTTTGTGATCATGGGTTCAGAAATTCCCTTCCCGTTCGAAACCAGACCATCACACATCATGATGCCAGAGCTGCCTGCCGAAGTGATTGCCTGTATGCCGCTACTGGAAGACTGGGGCATTGCTTCAAGGCTGACCAGCTTGCAAGGCTACGCCGGCTGCTTCAATGGCTATGTCACTGAGCTGGCCAGGCACTGGCTTGACCATCTGCATGAAGAGGAACGAGCGCAGGTTGAGATCTTTACCTGCGGTCCTACGCCAATGCTAAAAGCGGTCAGTCAACTTGCCAGAGAGTATTCATTGCCTTGCCAGGTGTCACTGGAAGAGTACATGGCCTGTGCTGTCGGTGGCTGTGCCGGATGCACCGTCCTGATAGAAACCGATCAGGGCCCGGCCATGAAACGCGTCTGTGTCGACGGTCCGGTGTTTGAATCATCGCAGGTAAAACTGTTTCAGGAGTGATGCGCGGCAATTCGAGACGCATCCATGCTTCACAGACCGAGGTATCGGCTCAGCTGCAACAGCTGGTCGAAAAACACCTGCAACATCCTTATGAAAAACCACTGCATAGCTTTAGTCAGCCTCAGTTCAATCTTGTTGATGAACTGGTTAACACATGCAAGCTGCCGCTAATCCTGGACTCTGGCTGTGGCACGGGTGACAGCACAATCACATTATCATCAAGATATCCGGACAAGCTGGTCATTGGCATCGACAAATCAATATGCCGATTAGGCAAGCATCTCAAAAAAAAGACTGTTTACAGGCACAATAATTATATTTTAGTTCATGGCGATCTAATTGACTTCTGGCGCCTGATTACAAAGGCCAAATGGCCTGTAGAGAAACACTATATTCTGTATCCGAATCCCTGGCCGAAAACCAACCAGATAAAACGGCGTTGGCACGGACACCCGGTGTTTCCCGAGCTGACCGCCATCTGCCGAACTATTGAGCTGCGCACTAACTGGAAAATCTATGCCGACGAATTCAAGCTGGCTTTGGAACAAGTTATCGGCAGCAAAGCGAAATTAGTCAGCTTACAGGTAGACGAATACCTGACTCCGTTTGAAAAAAAATATTCAACAAGTGGTCACGAACTCTATAGCGTCATAACTTAGTTTTTTAAGGCTTTCAGGCAAAGCTGAGTTCATAGGTTAAGCCATCTTCACTTCTACCAGTGGTACCCCGCTGCGAGGAGAAATATAAACGTTTACCGTTTGGCGAAAATGCAGGACCGGTGATCTCTGATTTGTCCTGCCCGTTTATTTGTACCAGCACATATGGCTGATATTGCCTGTCCAGTGCGATGATTTGCATATTGCCACCGTCTTCAGCAATAAGTAATTCACCTGAAGGAGATACTTCAATGTTATCAACACCGGTAAGCAAGGGTTGCTCGTAATCGGCCGCCGAGTAAACCGTGTTCAGCAAGCCGGTATCAATATGGTGACGCCATACCTTATTGTCTTTCTTGGTTGTAAAGAATACCTGTCGGTCGTGGTAAACAATTCCTTCGCCGCCGCGAAAGCGCGCAGCTTCTTTAACCTGGTAACGTACCGGCACACTTTTGCCGAGCGGGTCCTGAACCTGTTTCCAGGCAAGCACGCTGGCATCTGCCACGGCGACTTCAAGTACTCCACGATCGAGCTGGCCTTTCTGCTCAGGCTTGTAACGATACAAACAGCCATCGGGAACATCTTCGGTCATATAGCAATAGGAAGAACGCGGGTCGACCGCAACGGCTTCGTGATTGAATGACCCCATGTAGGGCCTTACCTTTGCAGGCTGTATACCTTCCGGGTCACATTCATAGACCTGGCCCGTATCACCGCTTTCTTCACATGATAACCACGTACCCCAGGGCGTTTTGCCACCGGCGCAGTTTCGCGTAGTACCCTGCAAAAGTGAATAGCTGTCAACGATGTCTCCGTTCACATTGAAACGTATCGCTCCGACACCACCACCGCGTTCGTCTATTTCACTGTTGGAAACATAGATCCAGCCACCGTCATCGGTCGCAAAGCAAGCACCACCATCAGGGGCACTATGCCATCTATACTGGATTTTCGCTGTTACCCTTTGCTGACTTCTGGCAACGATACGTATCGATGCATTTTCAGGAATCAGAACATTCGAGTTTTTATAAAGCACAAGTTGTCTTGATAATGGTCTTGCCGATACATAGCGTGACAATGCCATGCCACTTAACCCAAGCATGGCGTTATGCAGAAAGTCTCGCCGCGAAAACATTATCAGCAAGTTACTCCAGGCCGGCTGGCACGCTCTGCGTTGAATATGATTTAACGGGGAAAATCATCAGCATACTTTTCAATCCATTCTTTTGCGGCCTGCTCACTATTAACGTCACGCCCTTCACTGTTTTTGATTTCATTACGATAATGTTCAATGTGGCATAACTGTTCAACCATTCGTAACAGGAACACCTTGTCCTTGCTAGCAAGAAACTCGATACCAATTTCATAGGCACCGTCAGCAGGTCGGCACCAGACCGCCTTGCCTGTCATTTCAAAATCCGGATCAACACATTCAATCCTGATCGTCACCGGCGCTCCTTCTTCAACGGGGTTATCGGTCAAACAACAGACGCCACCGAAACTGACATTATTCAAAGTGTTACCAATATGCTGGCTTGAACCGTCCTGCTCGATCAGCTGTATTGGAATACTTGATGGATGTCGAATGAACTTGCGCATCAGATAAGTGTAGACGTATTCGGTGACACCGACAAAACAGAATGCATGATAAGACGCAGAATCTGGTGTTGATAATAAGGTTTTATACCGTAGTGATCACCATAAATGATCTTAACGGTTGTTCGCTTTGTTGAGCGGGAGAGTCCTGCGCTTATCCGAAATTGATCTTGGCTTCGAGGTTGGTCCTTGAGTCTGCATTGTTCAATGCTTCTTCAAGTTCTATGCGCTCTTCTTTATAAAGATTAAACAAAGCCATATCAAAGGTCTGCATACCTTTTTGCCCGCTGTCGGCCATGGCTTCCTTAATCTCATCGATGTCGCCCTTCAGTATCAGCTCGGCTATATGCGGCGTATTGACCAGAATCTCAATGGCGGCACAACGCTTACCGTCAACAGCCATGACCAGACGTTGCGAAATTACCGCGCGGATATTCAATGATAGATCCATGAATAGCTGTTTATGCATATCCTGAGGAAACATGTTAATGACACGTTCCATCGCCTGGTTGGCGTTATTGGCATGCAGTGTCGAAATAGCCAGGTGACCTGTATTACTCAGTTCCAGTGCCGCCTCCATGGTTTCGCGATCACGAATCTCACCGATCAGGATAACGTCTGGTGCTTCACGCAGTGATGCCTTAAGCGCATTGCCATAGGATTGTGTATCAACCCCGACTTCACGCTGATTGATTATCGATTTAAGGTTTGGATGACTGAATTCGACCGGATCCTCAATTGTTAAAATATGACCCGACATCATCTCATTGCGATGATTGATCATCGCCGCCAGCGTCGTTGACTTACCGGAACCGGTCGCACCAACCATCAGGATTAAACCGCGTTTATGTAAAATCAGCTCTCGCAGGATCTCGGGCACACCAAGCTGATCGATGGTCGGGATCTCATTCGGAATACGACGCAGGACCATACCAACTTCACCACGCTGGCGGAATACATTGACGCGAAAGCGTGCGGCATCAGCAAGCGCTATGGCAAAGTCACATTCCATGGTCTCCTCGAAATGCTCGATCTGATGGTCATTCATGATGCCGTAGGCAGCGGCCTTGGTAAGGTCACCGGTCAATACCGTTTTACCAACCGGACTGGCCTTGCCTTCAATCTTAATCTTTACCGGCGAATTAACCGTAAGAAAAATGTCCGAGGCATCTTTATCGACCATCAATTTTAGATAGGGTGTAATATCCATCGCTGCTTATCTAGATAGTGTTTTTACTATTAACTTGTACGCAATGACCAGTCATGTTCGCTAGCGAATCATGCCCGATTCTTCTTCACCTTCTTCAAGACTCAGGTGCTCGAGCCCATCCATTGCATCTTTGTCCTTGGCGGCCTTGCCTTCCAGCTTGATACGTAATCGCAGTTCGTTCATTGAGTCGGCGGAACGCAGGGCATCCTCATAGGTAATCTTATCGGCCTCATAGAGATCAAATAGCGCCTGGTCAAAGGTCTTCATACCCAGTTCGTTTGACTTCGCCATGATGTTTTTGATCTCATGTACCTCACCCTTTAGTATCAGATCGGAGATCAGTGGTGAATTAAGCAGGATCTCGATAGCCGCTACCCGGCCTTTTCCATCCGTCGTTTTCAACAGTCGCTGCGATATTACGGATTTCAGGTTCAGCGACAAGTCCATCAACAGCTGCGGCTTACGCTCTTCCGGGAAGAAGTTGATGATACGGTCGAGGGCCTGGTTGGAGCTGTTAGCATGCAGGGTGGCCATTGCCAGGTGACCTGTTTCAGCAAAAGCGATTCCGAATTCCATTGTTTCCCGGTCACGGATCTCGCCAAGCAGGATGACGTCCGGGGCCTGACGCAGTGTATTCTTTAATGCAATATCCCAGTCATCGGTATCAACCCCGACCTCACGCTGCATGATGATGCAGTTCTTGTGGGGGTGTACGTATTCGACAGGATCTTCAATGGTTATAATGTGGCCATAGCTGTTCTGGTTTCGGTAGTCGATCATCGCCGCCAACGATGTCGATTTACCGGAGCCGGTACCTCCGACCATGATGACCAGGCCATTCTTGGTCATGACCACATCTTTCAATACTTCCGGCAGCCCTAACTTGTCGAGGTTCGGCACCTCCGTTTCAATTACGCGTAATACCAGTCCACAAGAGGCTTGCTGGATAAAGGCGTTGGCACGGAAACGACCGATACCGACCGGCGCCACGGCGAAGTTACATTCCTTCGTGGCCTCGTATTCCTTTAGCTGTTTGTCGTTCATGATGGCGTAGGCCAGCGCCTTGGTGTTTTCAGCGGTCAGCTCGGTTTTGGAAACCGGCGTGACCTTGCCATGAACCTTGATTGCCGGTGGAAATCCAACAGTAATGAATAAATCCGACCCCTTCTTCTCAATCATCAGCTTGAGAAGGTCGCGCATAAATTTTATCGCCTGTTCTCTTTCCATCTAACCTCTCCGATTTAAAGCAAAACCCGCTGTTATCTACTTCTAATAATAGTATTTTTTAGACGATCTTTTAGAAGTTATCCTTATTTGCCGCCTTCGACATGGCTTCCTGGCGCGTGACAACATTTTGCTGTACCAGTTGCTGCAGATTCTGATCGAGCGTATTCATGCCGAATTGCTGGCCGGTCTGGATAGCCGAGTACATCTGGGCAATCTTGTTCTCACGTATCAGGTTACGGATAGCAGGTGTACCAATCATGATCTCATGCGCCGCAACACGCCCGCCCCCCTGTTTTTTCAGCAGGGTTTGCGAGATAACCGCACGCAAGGATTCCGATAACATGGCCCGCACCATGTCTTTTTCTTCCGCCGGAAATACGTCAACAACACGGTCGATCGTCTTGGCCGCCGAACTGGTGTGCAAGGTACCAAATACAAGGTGGCCTGTTTCCGCCGCAGACAGCGCCAGGCGGATAGTTTCAAGGTCACGCATTTCGCCCACCAGTATCACATCAGGGTCTTCACGTAGCGCCGAGCGTAACGCCTCGTTGAAACCAAGCGTGTCCCGATGCACTTCACGCTGATTGATCAAGCACTTTTTACTGGTGTGAACAAATTCTATCGGGTCTTCCACGGTCAATATGTGGCCATATTCAGTTTCATTCTTGTGGTTGACCATGGCCGCCAGCGTGGTTGATTTTCCGGATCCCGTCGGGCCCGTTACCAATACCACGCCGCGAGGAAAATCAGAGATTTGTTCAAATATTTTCGGACACTTTAGCTGTTCCAGCGTCAGGATCTCGGAAGGAATGGTTCGAAATACAGCACCGGCACCACGATTCTGGTTAAATGCATTGACACGGAATCTGGCCAGGCCAGGCACCTCGAATGAAAAGTCACATTCGAGAAACTCTTCAAAGTCCTTGCGCTGTTTGTCATTCATGATGTCGTACACCATGTCATGCACATCTTTATGATCCAGCGAAGGGACATTGATGCGACGAACATCGCCGTCTACACGAATCATTGGCGGTAAACCGGCTGATAAGTGTAAATCAGAACAGCCGTTCTTAACGCCAAAGGCCAAAAGTTCACCAATATCCATTAATACCCCCTATCATAGGTTCATCATTGATGACTATGCATGCAATACAATTGTGGCATCCCTGAACATGCAAAGCTGGCGAAATTCAAAAACCGTTATATTTGTTATTATTCCACCATTAATATGCTATCAATCTTACTGATTTTTTGAATTATAGACTAGGTAATAATATGAAATTATGAATATTGCTGACAATCTGACACGAATCCGTGCTGAAATCAGGAAAGCAGAAAAAAGCTACCAACGCCCGGATAATTCAGTGGAACTGATTGCTGTCAGCAAGACCCGCCCGGTCGCCGATATTCTGGAAGCCGTCGCGGCCGGCCAGCGTCATTTTGGCGAAAATTACTGCCAGGAGGCCGTGGATAAGATCGATGAGATAGCCGATGACAGCCTGATCTGGCATTTTATCGGACCGATACAGTCAAATAAAACCAGGCTGATTGCCAGCCACTTTGACTGGGTTCATACCGTCGATCGCACCAAGATTGCTCGTCGTTTGCATGAGGCGCGCCCTGCGGATAAACCGCCTTTGAATATCTGTGTACAAATCAACATCAGTGGTGAGAACAGCAAGTCCGGCATTCACCCTAAACAGGTCCCGGAATTTATCCAGGCCCTGGCTGAATTTGATCGACTATCGATTCGAGGTTTGATGACGCTACCGGCACCGGAAAATGAGCTGGAAGCGCAACGCAAACCGTTTGCCGAACTTCGCGAGTGCATGGCTCTGCTGCAACAATCCTGCCCCGGACTGGATACACTATCTACAGGCACTACTCAGGATATGGAGGCAGCGATTGCTGAAGGGTCCACTATGGTGAGAATTGGTACCGCTATCTTCGGCCCTCGCGATGCAACGCCTTAGGCATATTGATACACTGGCTAGATTAATAACGCTAATACGGATCGTTTAAATGGAAAATTGCAGATTTGCATTTATTGGCTGCGGCAACATGGCACGCAGCCTTATTGGTGGACTCATCGCCAACAACTTTGACAAGACACATCTGATAGCCACGGATCCTGACGCCGGCCAACGTCAGAAGATGAAGGATCTGTTTGATATTGAAACGCTGGCTGATAACAACGCGGCCATCGAGAAGGCCGACGTCGTCGTCATAGCCGTCAAACCGCAAAGTATGCATGCGGCTATTGAGGGTATTACCGACAAACTGAAACAAGACAATAAACTGATGATTTCTGTTGCTGCGGGCATCAAACTGGCCACGCTCAGGAATTGGATCGGTTCTGACATAGCTATCGTCCGCGTTATGCCAAATACGCCGGCGTTGATACAGGCCGGGGCTGCGGCGCTGTTTGCCAACGAATCCACGAGTGAAGAACAGAAAAACATCGCAGAATCGATGCTCCGTTCTGTCGGCACGGCGGTCTGGCTGGAAAATGAAGACCAGATGAATACCGTAACGGCATTATCCGGCAGTGGACCGGCCTATTTCTTCTATATCATGGAGGCGATGGAAAATGCCGCACAGGAACTCGGCCTGGACGAAAGTCTGGCGCGACTGTTAACTATAGAAACCGCGCTGGGTGCCGCCAAGATGGCTATGCTCTCAGCACACGACCCGGCCACGTTAAGAAAAGACGTGACCTCGCCTGGCGGGACCACTCAAAGTGCCTTGCAGGTGTTCGACCAGCACAAACTGGATGCGATACTGGTACAGGCCATGGCGGCAGCAAAACAGCGATCGATCGAACTGTCTGAAGAGCTTGATCAATAGCATGGGCGGTAGCTATTTTACCCAGGCCGCAGTTTTCCTGATCGAGGTTATTTTCGGGTTGTACATCCTTGCCGTCATGCTGCGTTTTCTACTGGCCACCGCGCGAGCAGATTTTCATAATCCACTGTCGCAGTTCATCGTTAAAGTCACCAATCCACCATTGAAACCACTGCGCCGCATTATACCCAGCTATATGAGCATAGACTGGGCCACTATCGTCCTGCTGTTCGCATTGCAGCTAATCGAAATCGTATTGACTGTATTGGTTGTTGCAGGCGCTATTCCTGCACCTATGGGGCTGGTGGTATTAAGCATTGCCGAATTACTGAAGACGCTAATCTATGTTTATATATTCGTGATTATCATCCAGGTGGCTATCAGCTGGATTAATCCCCACGCATATAACCCCCTGACCATTATCATGTATCAATTGACCGAACCGGTCATGCGGCCGGCACGGCGCATGATACCGCCCGCTGGCGGTTTCGACTGGTCACCGCTGGTCGTGTTGATAGCGCTTAACCTGCTTATCATTCTTCTTGTGTCGCCACTGGCAGATTTAGGCCGCCAACTTTCCATCGGTTAAATCATTTACCAGAACTTATAACAGCCCATCTGCTGCTATACATTTAAATCATACTCCGTGATCAACGGCGCATGATCGGAGAATCTTTCATCCTTATATATAGACACAGACTTGATCTTGTCTTTCAGACGCGGCGTAACAACCTGGTAGTCAATACGCCAACCCACATTCTTGGCCCAGGCCTGTCCGCGATTTGACCACCAGGTATACTGGTCCGGCTCCTGGTTAAGCACACGAAATGAATCGACCAACCCGACATTGTCGAACAATTCATCCAGCCAGGCGCGCTCTTCAGGCAGAAAGCCCGAGTTTTTCCGGTTCGACCGCCAGTTCTTCAGGTCGATTTCCTTGTGCGCAATATTCCAGTCACCACACAAAATATAATCCCGACGCTGACGTCGCATTTTTTGCAATATCGGCATAAAGCGATCGAGAAAATCGAATTTGATCTGTTGTCGTTCTTCGCTTGATGAACCGGATGGCAAATACAGCGAAACTATACTCAACTTGCCATAATCAATTTGCAGGTAGCGACCTTCGCTATCAGCGTCTTTCCAGCCCAGCTTGTCAACAACCTTATCCGGTTGTTTGCGACAATATACCGCCGTACCGCTATAACCTTTTTTAACAGCATCATTGAAGAAAGACAGGTAGCCTTCAGGCTTTAGAATTTCGTCATGCAACTGATCGACCTGGGCCTTGGTTTCCTGGATGCAGATCACATCCGCCTGCTCACGCTGCATCCAGTCAAAAAACCCTTTGCGGTGCGCGCTGCGAATGCCATTGACGTTTACACTGATAACCTTCACGCTAACCCCCTGATTAAATTGCTCTGTATCATAATGAAATAAATCTGAATCAGGAATCCAAATGCAGGAATATCAACAGGAATTTATAGAATTTGCTATTAACAAGCAGGTTTTACGCTTTGGTGAATTCACTCTTAAGTCAGGAAGAGTAAGCCCGTATTTTTTTAACAGTGGTTTGTTTAACGATGGCAATAGCCTGGCACAACTTGGTAGATTTTATGCATCCGCGGTTGAAGATGCCTCCATCAGATTCGATATGCTCTATGGCCCTGCTTATAAAGGCATCCCTCTGGCCTCAACAATGGCGATCGCATTTGCAGAACAATTCAATAAAAACTACCCATTCTGTTTCAACCGAAAAGAAGTGAAAGACCATGGTGAAGGTGGCATCACCTTTGGTGCTGAAATTGATGGCAAGGTGCTGATCATTGATGACGTTATCTCTGCCGGCACATCGGTACGGGAATCTATTGATATTATTAACAAACAGGGAGGCAGCACGGCAGGAGTTGTGGTCGCCGTTGACCGTCAGGAAAAAGGTCAGGGCGAGCAATCGGCAATACAGGAAGTGGAACAAGCGAACGGGATCAAAGTCATAAGTATTATCAGCCTGGAAAACATAATTCAGTATCTTGAAAACAATGCTGAATTCAGTGCGCATCTTAAGGCTATACGGGCCTACAAGGCCGAATATGGTGCTGTAGGAACATGAATTGAAAAGCTGAAGAGACTATAATCTAAAGCTATTGAAAGTATTTAAAACATTGTCAGGACAGGAGGCAACATGAACAAGCGACTGGTCAACTGCATCATTATATTATCTGCGATCAGCGGGCTTATGCTCTCAGGTTCAGCACAGGCGCGGATGAAGTGCTGGACAAATAACGAGGGTGTTCGTGAATGTGGCGATAGAGTGCCGCCGGAGTTTGCACAGCAAGGACACGAGGAAATCGGAAAGGGCGGGCTTGTCCGTGAAAAAACGGAGAGAGCCAAAACACCTGAAGAGCTTGCCGAAGAAGCGCGTCTGGCCAAGATCGAGGAAGAAAAATTAAAGGCCGAGGAACAAAGACAGCTTCAGGATCGCATCCTGCTTGAAACATTCGCTACTGAACAGGACATTGAACGCGCCAGGGATGACCGTATCACAGCGGTAGACGCTACCATTAAACTGACCCAGGCACGCAACGAAAAGATACAGGTTGATCTAGATAAGCGTATTGCCAAGGCCGCTGCGGATGAGCGTGCCGGGAAAACGCCTTCCAAGGCCTTGTTAAAAGATATCGATTCTTTGAAAAGGCAAATAAATAACAATAAAGATTTCATGGATAACAAACGCAAGGAACAGGAAGAGATCAGACAAAAATTCGCGCTGGATATCGAGCGCTACCGGGAACTTAAAAGCAAACAGTAACTAGCGAAACAAACCCGGTTTAATTACGGCCCACTGATCCTCGAGATGTTCAGTGGGTTTTTTATTGAACGAACTACGCGCGAACTGCGACATCTTTCCTTCTATATAAGTCACCATCAGGTTTGATGCAGCTTCCATATTGCTGATGGGCCTCGGCCCGTCAGCAAGATTGGCCTCTCTCAGGATCTGGCGAAACTGGGTTTCCAGGCGTTCGAAAAACTGTACTACCCGCGCATGCAGACGTTCATTCTCACCTAGCAGGGCGTCACCAATAAGGATGCGGGTAATGCCCGGATTACGCTCTGAAAACCCGAGCAACAGCTGAATAATTTTTTCACAGCGAATGATGACATCAGTTTCATTTTCAACAATCCTGTTTATGAGGCCAAAGACCGTTTCCTCGGCAAAATCGATCAGGGCTTCAAACATCTTCGCCTTGCTGGCAAAGTGCCGGTAAAGTGCTGCTTCCGAAACACCGACTGCCCGGGCCAGTCCCGCCGTCGTTATGCGTGAGCCAGGGTTGGTTTCCAGTTCACTCGCAAGTACTTCCAGTATGTGTTGCCGTCGGTTTGATTTACGTTCTGTAGTCATAACTTATGCCCTGGCCTGAGGGGCACTATGCCGCCCATGTATCAGCGTACCCACTCCCTGATCGGTAAACACCTCCAGCAATACGGCATGCTCGACACGGCCATCAATAATATGTGCAGATTTTACCCCGGTATGCACGGCATCCAGGGCCGAACGGATCTTCGGTAACATGCCACCATGAATCACACCGTCATTAATTAAAGCATCAACTTCTTCCGCCGAAAGTCCGGTTAAAACATTACCATCACCATCCAGCAAACCCGCTGTATTGGTTAACATAATCAGTTTTTCAGCGGCCAGTACTTCGGCAATCTTGCCAGCCACCAGGTCTGCGTTAATATTGTATGACTGTCCGGATTCATCGACGCCTACCGGTGCAATAACCGGAATAAAATCTCCCTGTATCAATAAGTCGACGACAGAGGGATCAATACTCTCTACTTCTCCGACATGACCTATATCAATGATCTCATCAGCCATTTCAGGGCTGTTCTTTTTCATTACCAGTTTACGTGCCCTGATCAACTCGCCATCTTTGCCACTCAAGCCTACTGCGTTGCCACCATGCTGATTAATAAGGTTAACGATTTCCTTATTAACCGACCCACCCAGCACCATTTCTACCACGTCCATTGTTTCACTGTCTGTCACGCGCATGCCTTCAAAGAATTTTGATTCCTTGCCAAGCCGTTCAAGCAACTCGCCAATCTGTGGACCACCACCGTGTACCAGCACCGGATTCATGCCAACCAGCTTCATAAGAACGATATCTGTAGCAAAGCTTGATTTCAGTTTGCTTTCAGACATCGCATTACCGCCATACTTAATTACCATAGTCTGACCCTGGAAGCGCTTGATATATGGCAAGGCTTCGGTCAGTACTTCGGCGATATAGGCAGACTGGTGTTGTTGTTTTGACATAGGTTTCTTTATTATTTATTTGACCGTTACCGGAAACTAAAAGGGCAGCTCAGCATCGGCCTTGACCGACTGCACCGCCTTTTTAAATACCGATTTGATGCGCTCCAGCGCGGCTTCATTTTCTCCTTCGAAGCGCAAGATAATATTCGGTGATGTATTCGACGGTCTGGCCAGACCCCAGCCATCTTCATATTCAACACGCACACCATCGATATCACTAACCTCACCTGCAGCATCTTCCATTAGCTGGATCAGGGCAGCCATAAAACTGCCGTGTTCAGATTCCGGCAGCGGCATCCTTAATTCCGGCGTTGACACACCTTCCGGCAGTTCAGCAAACAGCTCGGTCGGTGATCGCTTGGCATTGGTAAAGATCTCGATGAAACGTGCTGCCGTATAAAGTGCATCATCAAAGCCGTACCAGCGCTCTTTAAAAAAGATATGGCCGCTCATTTCACCGGCCAGTGGCGCCTCAACTTCACGCATCTTGCTTTTAATAAGTGAGTGCCCGGTTTTCCACATCAGCGGCTGACCGCCACTTTCCTCGATAACTGTTTTCAGATCACGACTGCATTTAACGTCATAAATGATCTGCGCACCCTGGTTTCGGCTTAACACGTCCCTGGCCAGCAACATCATCTGCCTGTCTGGCCAGATAATATTGCCCTCAGCATCGACGATACCAAGTCGATCACCATCGCCATCGAAGGCAAAACCGACATCGGCATTTTCGGTTTTTACCTTTTCGATAAGTTCTTGCAGATTCTCTGGCTGACTTGGATCCGGATGATGATTGGGGAAGCTGCCATCAATATCGCAATACATTTCGATAACGTCATGACCAATCGCGTTTAATAACTGTGGCGCAAGCACGCCGGCAACTCCGTTACCGCAATCAACTACAATTTTTAATGAATTACCCAGTGCGACCGGAATATCATCCGCAATCCGTCTTATGTATTCGGCATTGACATCAGCACCGGAGAGCTCGCCGTGACCACTGGCGTATTCACCCGCTTCGGTCATCTGTCTAAGTTGCTGTATATCTTCTCCACTAAGGGTATTGCCAGCGAGCATCATTTTCAGTCCGTTATACTCAGACGGATTATGGCTACCCGTTATCATGACGCCACTCTTGGTCTCAAGGTGATAGGTAGCAAAATAAAGTACCGGTGTCGGCACCATACCAATATCAATAACGTTTCGACCGGTATGCCTTAAACCGCCTATCAATGCTTCGGCCAGTGCCGGGCTCGTGTTTCGACCATCTCTGCCAACAACGATCTTTTGCTGACCGCGTTCACTCGCCATGGTGCCAATCGCCTTGGCGATTTCCAGCACCGCCTCCTCAGTCAGGGTCTCGCCAACGATCCCGCGGATGTCATAAGTACGAAAGATAACCGGGTCAATTTTGACCTGTGCCGCCTTAGCCTCAGGCTCTACTTGCGCTGCCGGTGCTGACTTTGCGGCCTTTGCGGCCTCTTGCCTGGGAGTTTCCGGAGCGGGCGCAGCCGGTTTTTTTGCCGCCACTGCAGCAGCGGGCGCTTTGGCTGCTGGCTGTTTCGGTGCTGCGGGTGGCGTTGCGATCATGGTGACATCATCACCGCTCATACCTTTCGAGATCGGCTTGACGTTACCCGTGATTCGATCCGCTTTCGGCAGGTGAGGAATCCACTTTTGCACGCCGGCATGCGCACCTTCAACGATGGCACGAACTGCTCCCTCGTAAGTAACGGACGGTCCGCTGTCTGCGGCGGCCGCTACACCACCACGTTTTTTCAGAAAC
>CAJIBF010000139.1_pt1 | contig 14972 bp, 15 predicted proteins | sample 9199291 | NCBI WGS metagenome assembly CAJIBF01 (sample SAMEA7708293, study PRJEB35096) | sediment metagenome | biome: marine neritic benthic zone biome [ENVO:01000025]; feature: sediment [ENVO:00002007]; material: shallow marine sediment [ENVO:03000034] sea grass bed [ENVO_01000059] ...
CAAAGGTCGAGTGAGTCGTGGCTGGCTGGGCGTTTTGATCCAGGATGTCACTCGTGAACTGGCTGAATCCTTTGATATGGATCATCCACACGGTGCCCTGATTGCCAAGGTATTACCTGATGGTCCTGCGGAAAAGGCCGGCATCGAAGTGGGCGATATCATCGTTAAGTATGATGGTAAAAAAGTTAATTTCTCCTCGGATTTACCACCATTGGTCGGCGCTACAGCCATAGATAAGGTCGTTCCGGTTGAGATTATCCGACGTTCCAAATTCAAGACTATCAGGATTACGATATCTGAATTGCCTGCGGAAGATGAAATAGTCGCAAGCAACGAAACTGAGCCCAAGACTACCGAAAATAATCTGAATATTATCGTCAAGGATCTCACCAAGGCACAAAAGAAAGAACTCGATATCAACGATCATGGTGTGTTGATTGATGAAGTCAATGAAGGTCCTGCACGTGAAGCGGGTGTTCGACGCGGAGACATACTGCTGTTACTGAATAATATCAAGGTAAAAGATTCGGGGCACTTCGATAAACTGGTTAAGGATCTGCCGAAAGGCAAATCTGTGCCGGTACTGATTCAGCGACGTGGAGGACCGATTTTCCTGGCCCTGAAAATTGATGAGTAACACCGGGCTGACGCTGTGTATTTACAGCAGACCGCAATGTCACCTTTGTGATGATCTGATCACAGCGCTCAAACCATGGCAGTCCCGCTATGGATTCAGGCTCGATGTAATCAACATTGATGAGGATGAATCCCTGACCGAGAGATTTGCTGCGAGAATACCTGTTCTGGCTCATGGTGATAGGGAGATTTGCCAGTATTATATCGATGAAGCAGCAGTGCAGACTTTTTTCGAGAGTATGTCTCTGCAAAATAGCTGATATTTGATTTATACCACTTCGATAATCAGCTAGAATCGCGCCTTTTGATTCCAAAGGCGACTCAAGTCCAACTTCATGCAAGAGCATATTCGCAATTTTTCCATAATCGCTCATATCGATCACGGCAAATCGACGCTGGCCGATCGGTTTATACAGCAGTGTGGTGGCCTGAGTGAAAGAGAAATGAATGCGCAGGTCCTGGACTCAATGGATATTGAACGTGAGCGCGGCATAACGATTAAGTCACAGAGTGTCACGCTTAAATATCAAGCTGATGACGGGCAGGAATATCATTTGAACATTATTGATACCCCGGGGCATGTTGATTTCAGTTATGAAGTCTCACGTTCCCTGTCTGCATGCGAAGGCGCATTACTAGTCGTTGACGCTGCCCAGGGCGTTGAGGCACAGAGTGTGGCGAACTGTTTTACCGCTATTGAAAATGAACTGGAGGTCATGCCGGTACTGAACAAGATAGACCTGCCTTCTGCCGAGCCCGAGCGTGTCATTAATGAAATCGAGGAAATTTCGGCATCGACGCGGAGTCGGCTCCCAGAGTGAGTGCCAAGTCCGGTTTGGGCGTTAAGGAATTGCTGGAGGAACTGGTACATACCATTCCACCACCGGCGGGCGACCCGGACGCAACATTGAAAGCCCTGATCATCGATTCATGGTTTGATAATTATCTGGGGGTAGTTTCACTGGTCAGGATCGTCGACGGGCAGCTGAACGTCGGAAAAAAAATCAGGGTCATGTCAACTGGCCGCGATTTCATTGTTGATGAAGCAGGTATTTTCACGCCGAAACGTTCGCCAGAAACCTGTCTCAGGACCGGTGAGGTCGGCTATGTTGTCGCTGGTATTAAAGAGATCGATGGTGCACCTGTCGGAGATACACTGACATTAACCGATAAACCGGCCAGTGAAGCCTTGCCGGGTTTTCAGACCATCACGCCAAAGGTTTTTTCTGGTCTGTTTCCTGTTGATTCGAGCGACTATGAGGCATTTCGAGAGGCGCTTGCCAAACTCAGGCTGAATGATGCGGCATTGCATTTCGAGCCGGAAACCTCCCAGGCATTGGGCTTCGGATTTCGTTGCGGCTTTCTGGGCATGCTGCACATGGAAATCATTCAGGAGCGACTGGAACGCGAATACGATCTTGCCTTGATAACGACTGCGCCGACGGTGGTTTATGAAGTTCTGACATCCAGTGGTAATGTAATCAGCATCGATAATCCGGCTAAATTGCCGGAGCCAAGCGAAATAGACGAGATCAGAGAGCCGATAATTATTGCGGATATCCTTGTGCCACAGGATTATCTCGGTAATGTCATCTCGCTCTGTATCGAAAAGCGCGGAGTGCAAAAAAAATTACAGTATCTTGGCAAACAAATTTCCCTCTCTTTTGCGATGCCGTTAAGCGAGGTCGTGCTGGATTTTTTCGACAGACTAAAATCGGTCAGTCGAGGCTTTGCCTCATTTGATTACAGTTTTAGTCATTTTGAAACGGCAAAGCTGGTTAAACTCGATATCCTAATCAATAGTGAGCGGGTTGATGCACTGTCCTGTATTGTTCATAAGGACCTGGCGCAGTTAAGAGGCAGAGAACTGACAGAAAAAATAAAGGAGTTCATTCCGAGACAGATGTTTGATGTGGCGATACAGGCCTCAATAGGTTCCAAGATACTGGCCAGACAAACTGTTAAAGCCATGCGTAAGAATGTGACAGCAAAATGTTATGGCGGTGACGTCAGCAGGAAACGCAAATTGCTGGAAAAACAAAAGGCCGGGAAAAAGCGCATGAAACAATTCGGTTCGGTAGAGATTCCCCAGGCTGCATTCATGGCAATATTACATGTGGGTAAAGACAAGTGAGCTTTGATTTCTCTGCATTGCTGGTCCTGTTAACGTTCCTTAGCGGAGCTATCTGGCTTGCATATAGCCTGTTTTTTTCAGCCAGGGCGGTTTCAGCGACAGCCGACGAGGAAGCCACAGTAGAAAAAAGTGCTGCTGCGGTTCCACGCTTGCCATGGATAGTCGAATATTCGAAGTCCTTCTTTCCCATATTTCTGATTGTTCTGATATTGCGCTCATTTATTTTTGAACCGTTCAAGATCCCTTCCGCCTCGATGATGCCAACACTATTAATCGGTGATTTTATTCTGGTAAACAAATTTGAATATGGACTAAGATTACCGGTTTTACATACGAAATTTCTGGAAAACGAGGTTCCTGAACGGGGCGATATTGTCGTATTTCGCTATCCTGAAAACCCCAGTATCCCTTTTATCAAGCGTGTTGTTGGCTTGCCGGGCGATCGTATTGGTTACGTAAATAAAACGCTGTATATCAATGATCAGGAGATTAAACAGATCCTGAATGGACGTTACAATGCAAGGGGGGCGGGAAAAGCCATGGACGGAGTATCACTCCGAACAGAGTTGCTGGAAGCGGACCTGGAGCACAAAATTTTAATTGATCCGCGCAGATTTTCCCTGGAACTTGAAACTATTGTGCCAGACGGTCATTATTTTGTACTTGGTGATAACCGTGACAACAGTAAGGATAGCCGTTTTTGGGGTTTTGTTCCGGATGAGAACCTGATGGGCAAAGCGTTTATGATCTGGATGAACTGGGACAGCAAGAACGGTGGTGTTGATTTTACCCGTATTGGTACAATGATCGATTAGAACGGTGACAAAAAAAGAGAGGATATTATGAAATTACTTCCAAGACGCCAGAATGGACTTACACTTATCACAATTATTTTACTGCTGGCCATCTTCGGCTGCTTTTTATTATTTGGATTGCGGCTGTTTCCCATTTACAACGAGTATCTCGGCGTAAAGGCTTCCATGCAGTCGGTCAGCAGCCAACCTGCTGAAAAAAGGAAAACAGTGAAGGATGTGAGAAAACTGTTTCTGAAAGCAGCTGGTCTGAACAGTGTTTATTACTTTAAGGAAACGAATGTCAAAGAACATGTCAACCTTAAGAAATCCAAAGATGGAAAGAAATTGTTCATGCATGTGCAATATGAAAATTCCAACAAGCTGTTCTCTAATGTCTACCTGACCGTGAAAACGGATGAAACACTCGAGTTAACCGGAGGCAAGTAAACTATCAGGTTACCCGGTTACACATTTAGCGATGAATCATTATTGCAACAGGCGCTGACTCACAGAAGCCTGGGTAACAACAACAACGAGCGCCTGGAATACCTGGGTGATGCAATACTTGGGTTTGTTATTGCTGATACCTTATACGATTTATATCCTGAAGCTAGTGAAGGACAGTTGACACGTTTACGTGCGCACCTGGTGAAGGGTGAAAGGCTGGCAGAGATAGCCCGGGATCTCGAATTACAGGAACATCTGATTCTGGGGCAGGGCGAATTAAAAAGTGGTGGCTGGCGACGCGACTCTGTTCTGGCAAATGCCCTTGAAGCCATTATTGGTGCTATCTACCTGGATTCAGATTTCCAGACCTGCCACAAATTCCTAACCGGTTTATATAAGACCTATATTGACGAACTCGGTCTCGACGACATAAAGAAAGATCCGAAAACAGAGTTACAGGAATATTTACAGGCGCGTAAACAGCAGAAACCGGTCTACAAGGTGATTGATGAATCGGGTTCATCCCATAAACCCGTTTTCAAGGTGGCCTGTAAGATTGACGAACTCGAGGCTGACGTTGTTGCTGAAGGCAACAGTAAACGTAAGGCAGAGCAACTTGCAGCAAGACAGGCGCTGGACCTGTTAATTTTACAAAACCGATGAAACAGAACAGTCCTCTGCATACCGGATATGTCAGTATCATAGGCCGTCCCAACGTGGGCAAATCGACACTGTTGAACTGCCTGATCGACCAAAAGCTCAGTATTGTTTCCAGAAAACCTCAAACTACCCGTCATCAGCTGTTAGGTATTAAAACCACGCAGGATGCGCAGGTTATTTATATTGATACGCCTGGCTTGCAGTCCAGTCCAAAACACGCGCTGAATCGTTATATGAACCGGCAGGTTACCAATGTCCTGGTTGGCATTGATATCGTTTTGTTTGTTGTTGAGGCCATGAAATGGACTGAACAGGACGATAAAGTACTGGAGGTGCTGAAACAGCATGGGGTTAATAATGTCTTTCTGGTCATTAATAAAACCGACAGAATAGCAACTAAAGAACTGCTCTTGCCTTTCATAGAATCAATTCAGAACAAATTTGAATGCACTGAAGTTATTCCGGTCTCAGCGAAAAAAAACTCTGGTATTGATGAGCTTCAGCGATTAATCAATGAAACGCTGCCATTAGGGCAGGCACTCTATCCCGATGATGCAGTAACTGACCGCAATGAAAGGTTCTTTGCAGCCGAATTTTTACGTGAAAAGCTGATGACTCGTCTCGGTGACGAGCTCCCTTACAGACTGGCCATCACCATAGATCGTTTCAAGCTTATCGAAAATATCTATCACATCGATGCCTGTATCTGGGTCGAGAAGCAGGGACAAAAGAGTATTGTTATTGGTAAAAAGGGTTCGGTGTTGAAAGCGGCGGGTACAGATGCGCGTCTGGAAATGGAGAAACTGTTCGGCAATAAGGTCAATTTAAAAACCTGGGTCAAGGTGAAGGAGAAATGGACGGATTCAGAAAAAGCGTTAAAAATGCTTGGCTACCATGAATAGCGTGTGATGGTTCGGGAGTGATGATTAAATCACAGTTAGAACCAGCCTATATACTTCATCATCGCAAGTACGGTGAAACAAGTTTGTTGCTTGACGTTTTTTCAAAAGAGCATGGACGTATCAGCCTGCTGGCAAAAGGGGCCAGACGTAACAGGAAGCAACAATCGATAGCTTTTGATCTTTATCAGCAATATCTGATGTCCTGGATTGCAAAAACCGATCTCGGGACGCTTACCGACATAGAGCCAGGACAAACAAGTTTCAACCTGAAAAACAAACAGGTCTTTTGTGGGTTTTATATGAATGAACTGATTATTAACCTGTTGCATCGACATGAACCACATCCTGATTTGTTTGCCGCTTACGAATTAACCTTAAGTGAATTGAATCAAGACAAGGCCGAAGATATTGTCTTACGCTATTTTGAAAAACGCTTGTTGCAAATACTGGGCTACGGTCTTGTTCTGGACTGTGACGTATTGACAGGAGAACCGATTGATGCGGATGCAAGCTATTTTTATGAATTTGAGTTGGGGCCGGCCAGCAAATCATCCCGTCCGGATTCGGCTTTTACTATCACGGGTAAAACGCTACTGGAGCTGGACCGGGAGCAGCTTATCGATAAGGAACAAATACAGGAAGCCCGAAATCTGTTACGCGCAATTCTCTCACGTCAACTCGGAAATAAAAAACTGGCCAGCAGAGATCTTTACCATGCCTTTATAAAAGCGGGAACTCCTGCATAATAAAGCTGTCGTTTGTAATCTGTTTAACTAATCTATTTCCATAATATTAATATGCTTCTAGGTGTAAACATCGATCATATTGCTACCTTACGACAGGCTCGAGGTACCCGCTATCCTGAACCGATAGAGGCGGCAAGACTTGCGGAGCAGGCCGGGGCAGACTCCATCACTGTTCATTTGCGGGAAGATCGACGTCATATACTTGACCATGATGTCGTGGAAATTAAGCAGCTTCTGCGGATTCCGCTGAATCTCGAGATGGCGTTGACTGAGGAAATGCTGCTTTTTGCAGAATCCGTCGCCCCGGAATTTTGTTGTCTGGTTCCGGAAAAACGTGAGGAACTCACGACCGAAGGAGGCCTTAATGTAACAGGCGATTTGGAGCGTATTACAGAAGGCTGTCAGCGATTAAAGGCGGCGGGCAGCAGGGTGTCTTTGTTTATCGACGCCGATGAAGCGCAGATTGAGGCCGCCGCTGCCACTGGCGCGCCCTACATTGAGATTCATACCGGGCACTATGCAGATGCAACTGACGAGGAACAGGCGCAGCAGGAGCTGGGCAGGATTTCCAAATCAGTAGACCTGGCGATGAAGCTGGGCTTGAAAGTCAATGCAGGTCATGGGCTAAACTATGACAATGTTGGCCCTGTCGCCGCCATTACCGATTTCATTGAATTAAATATTGGTCATAGTATTATTGCGCGCTCCGTGTTTGTCGGCTTACCGACTGCAGTAAAAGAAATGAAGCAGCTGATAGAACAGGCTTCCGTCTGATAATACAAATACATGTCCAAACAATCTGAGCAGATCAGCAAGCGTAGAACGTTTGCGATTATTTCACATCCCGATGCGGGTAAAACGACAGTAACCGAACAACTGTTACTTTATGGTGGTGCCATCCAGATGGCGGGTACTGTCAAGGCAAGAAAATCTGCTCGTCATGCAACCTCTGACTGGATGCAGATGGAAAAAGAAAGAGGTATTTCAGTCACCAGTTCTGTAATGCAGTTCGAGTACAATTCACGCATAGTAAATTTACTGGATACCCCAGGCCACGCTGATTTTTCAGAAGACACCTACCGCACATTGACCGCCGTCGATTCTGCAATGATGGTTATCGATGTCGCGAAGGGCGTAGAGGAGAGAACGCGCAAGCTTATGGAAGTTTGTCGTTTACGGGATACTCCTATTATCACCTTTATTAACAAACTTGATCGGGAAGGCAAAGAACCAATCGATTTACTGGATGAAATTGAGACCGATCTCGGAATTACATGCGTGCCATTCACCTGGCCAATCGGTATGGGTGCAAGGATCAAGGGTATTTATAATCTTATTAATGACAGCATCCGTCTTTATGATAAGAGTAGCGAGGAAAAACATAATACGCTGATTCAGGGATTAAACAGTGATGAGGCCAAATCACTTCTGGGTGATCAGTGGCAGGAATTAAATGAGGAAGTTGAACTGATAAAGGGCGTTTACGATGAATTCGATAAGGAAGCATTTTTAAACAGCAAACTCAGCCCGGTATTTTTTGGAACAGCCTTGCATAACTTCGGAGTGGAGGAGTTTCTGGATTGCCTGGTAGAACACGCCCCTGAACCGCAAGCCCGCGTTACGCTGGAGCGTGAAGTGCAGCCAAATGAAGAAGCGCTGAGTGGATTTGTTTTTAAAATACAGGCCAACATGGATCCATCGCATCGTGACAGGATTGCATTTCTACGTATCTGTTCCGGCAGTTACCAGCGTGGCATGAAGATGCACCATGTGAGACTCGGAAGGGATGTGCAAATCTCGAACGCATTGACATTCATGGCGGGTAATCGTGAACAGGCTGAGGAGGCCTGGTCGGGAGACGTCATTGGTTTACATAACCACGGCACTATTCAGGTGGGTGATACATTTACCCAGGGTGAAAAACTTAACTTTACGGGCATACCACATTTTGCACCGGAACTGTTTCGTCGCGTGCAGTTGCGTGACCCGCTTAAAATGAAAGCTTTACAGAAAGGATTGGTCCAGCTGGGAGAGGAGGGTGCAACCCAGGTATTCAGACCAATTAATAATAATGAAATGATTCTGGGTGCTGTAGGTATTCTCCAGTTTGATGTCGTTGCCTGGCGCTTGAAAGAAGAATACGGTGTTGAATGCTCCTATGATGCCATCCCCGTTACTGCGGCCAGATGGATTGAATGTGATGACGACAAGATGCTGACAGAATTTCGTAAAAAACAATCAGAGAATATTGCGATAGACGGCGGAGAGCACCTGACCTACCTGGCACCCTCAATGGTAAACCTGAACCTGACCATGGAAAGATGGCCTGATATCGATTTCCGCGCAACGCGCGAACACTGATAACTTCTGTCGCTACTGTCTTTCTATAGCTTCTGGCTTGCTGTCAGAGTTTGTCGTCGAAGTTGAAACAGGCTGGTCAACATTTTCTCCGGCAGGAGTTTGCTGGACAGGCGCTTCTTCCCTGGCAGGAGTCTGCTGGGCAGGCGCTTCACTGCTAGTAACTTCTTTGGTGGGTGCCTGTTCCGGGTTAGTTGTGGCCGCTGGTAGATTCGGATTTATCTGAGTAATTTCTTCGTCAGAAGCTGCCTGGCGTTCAGTCGTTTGTTTTGTTTCTGGCGGAGTTGTACTGGTCTCCGGTTTGTTCACTGAATCAGGAGTTGATGGCGTTGGCGCAAGCTTGTTTTCGTCCTCTGCAGCTGTAGCAGTCTCTCCAGCTTGTTGGTTAACGTCTTTATTCTGGTTCGTTTCCACTTCCTGTTTACGTCTTCGTCCACCGCGACGACCACGTCTTGAGCCCGAGCTGCGTCGCTTGTTCTCACCATTCGCATCGTCCCGGGTTTTGTTTTCATCACTCTTGTTCTGTTCGTCATCGGCATTTGCACTGCGTTTGCGTTGTTGGCCACCGGTTTTTTTACTACGTGACTGCCGTTCACTACCGGTTTCATCGTTACGATTGCCACGTGAACGTCCGCGACCACGGCCTCTGTCCCTGTTTCTGTTTCGGTTGTCCTGACCGCCGCGTCTGCCCTGATTCCTTCTACCCTGTTGTGGTCGTTTCTCCTCGGTTTTTTCCGTTTCTTCGGTCGTAGTTTTCTCCGGAACACCAAACAGGCTGCCGAAGAGTCTGGAGATTAGCCCTTTGGATTTTCCTGAATCGGTCGAGCTTGGAACCGGGGTCTGGGGAACGAACTGTTTTACTGCAGGTTTTTCCAACGGTGGTCGTTTTTGCACACTGCCGGAAAGCTCATCTGCCGTTTCAGTTTCTTCCGCTTTGGTTTGATAGCTATGCAGCTGATGTTCACTTTGCCGGGCTTCAGACAGGCGTACGCGCTGAACAGAATATTGAGGCGTAACCATACCTGCATCAGGTATCACCAGAATTTCAACATCATGTCTATGCTGTATTTCGCTAATGGGTATTCGTTTCTCATTCAAAAGAAATGTTGCCGCATCTATAGGCGCACGAATAATGACCTTGGCAGTCAGGTCTTTCATGGCTTCTTCTTCAATAATCCTCAATACAGACAAGGCTAATGATTCAACGTCGCGTATTGTTCCCTGGCCGTCACAGCGTGGACAGGGTATGTGACTCGATTCACCCAGTGAGGGTCGTAGTCGTTGCCGCGACATTTCGAGCAGTCCAAAGCGGGATATCCTGCCGACCTGTACTCTTGCCCGGTCCATGCGTAAATTTTCACGCATCGCATTTTCTACTTCGCGTTGATTACGATTATTCAACATATCGATGAAGTCGATAACAATCAGGCCACCAATATCACGCAAGCGTAGCTGCCTGGTAATTTCCTCAGCGGCCTCAAGATTGGTATTCAATGCTGTTTCTTCAATATCGCTGCCCGCTGTCGAACGCGCAGAGTTGATATCGATGGAAATCAATGCCTCGGTATGGTCGATGATTAATGCACCGCCCGATGGCAGGCGTACCTCTCTGGAGAAAGCCGATTCTATCTGGTTTTCAATCTGGTAGCGTGTGAACAGCGGATCGCTGTCACTGTAAAGTTTGAGTTTTTCAAGATTATGCGGCATGACCTGTGACATGAAGTCATAGCTGCGTTTATGAACCTCCGGATCGTCAACCCAGATTTCATTGATGTCTTTTCTCAGGTAATCACGAATAGCGCGGATGATAACCTCGCTTTCCTGATAGATCAGGAACGGGGAACGGCGCTGGTCAGCCGCTTTACTGATGGCATCCCATAGCTGGTTTAAATAATCCAGGTCCCATTGCAACTCTTCTGATGATTTTCCTACACCAGCCGTTCTTAATATCAAACCCATACCCTCGGGTACGGTCAGGCTGCTCATCGCATCACGTGCCTCATTGCGGTCGCTGCCTTCAATCTGGCGAGATACACCGCCGGCCCGCGGATTGTTCGGCATGAGCACAAGATAGCGGCCAGCGAGGCTGATAAAAGTGGTTAAAGCGGCGCCTTTATTACCGCGCTCTTCCTTTTCAACCTGGATGATAAATTCCTGGCCTTCATCGATGGCATCTTTAATGCTAATGCGGCCACTTCGCGGTTTATCACCATCACTTTGTTTAAAAAGACTGCGGGCTATTTCCTTGAAAGGCAGGAATCCATGTCGTTCCGAGCCATAGTCAACAAATGCGGCTTCGAGGCTGGGTTCAATGCGGACGACACGTCCCTTGTAGATGTTGGATTTTTTTTGTTCTCTTGCGGCGGATTCAATATCGAGGTCATAAAGTCTTTGACCATCAACAAGAGCGACACGCACCTCTTCTGGCTGAGTTGCGTTGATCAGCATTCGTTTCATTTTGTTTAATTCCTTTAGCCTCGCTCAACCTGCTTCGGATATGACAACATGGTCAACATCCCATAGCCGGGAGCGCGGCACTAATTTTTGCTCATTGGTCAGGTTTGAGCGACTCATTTACCCAACGACTGCACCAAAGACTGATAATTATCTTTTCTTATAATGCTGTGCAGCACATTGCCAATTTGTATATATTGCCCTTCAGGCCCTGACTTGCTGTATTCTTCGGCTTACGTAATCAAAAAACTAATGCCTCAGGGCATAGTTTGCCGACAGTCCATAATGATGCGTATTTCAGCAAGTCGTTGAATCACCGCAATGTCCTGCGCGATTCAGGCCGGCTAATATACCAATCCTGAGCCTTTCCGGCAATAAACCTTGAACAAATAATACGCACCGGACAATGAAAAAAACTGAAGCAAAACATGTGGTTATCTCTGAAGATCAGGCCGGACAGCGGATCGATAATTTTCTGCATCGTCATCTCAACAATATTCCTAAATCTCGCGTCTACCAGATGTTACGAAAAGGGGAGGTCAGGGTGAACAAGGGACGCATCAAGCAGACCTACAGACTTAATGAAGGAGACAATGTCAGAATCCCACCGCTTTATCAGGACGAGAAAAAAACCCTGGTAGCGTCACAGGAAACTAAAGATAACTTAATAAATTCAATAATATACGAAGATGAAGGTATGTTGGTAATGAATAAACCTTCAGGCCTGGCCGTGCACGGTGGCAGTGGACATAAGCTTGGCATCATCGAGGCGTTACGAAGTAGCGGCGATGAATACTGGCAGCTGGAGCTCGTGCATCGGCTCGATAAAGAGACCTCAGGCTGCTTAATGTTTGCCAAGAATCTCACCACACTACGGTTATTGCACAACGCCATCAAGGAAGGCCAGGTGAAAAAAAACTACACCGCCTTACTTGCCGGGAGAATGACAAAAGCACACTATCGCGTCGACAAACCGTTATTAAAAAACACCTTAAGCTCAGGGGAACGTATCGTCAGGATTGATCCAACAGGAAAGAATGCAGTCACGGAATTTACGCGTGAACGACTGTTTAAGCAGTCAACACTGGTCAATATCGATTTGTTGACCGGACGTACTCACCAGATACGAGTACACAGTGCATACTTAAATCATCCCGTGCTGGGCGATAATAAATACGGCAACAGGGATTTAAACAGGGAGTTCAGGAAAAAGGGTCTGAAACGGCTTTTTTTGCATGCTTCAGCTTTGGAAATGACTTCACCAAATACAGGCAAGACGATAAGCATTAATGCACCTATGGATGATAATTTACAACAGCTACTGGATAAATAGATCGCCAGTGCGTGATGAATTTCTACGATCTTTACTGTCTACTGTTATTATCGGCTAATTATTCTATACGGGTTTTAAAATGAGTTCGGATTCTGAAAGCAATGAAACAGGAAAACTGGAACAGTCACTGGTGAATGAACTTGCCAGGGAAATGATTCAGGAACATCGTCGCAGTCGACGTTGGAGTGTTTTTTTCAAGTTACTATTGGCCTTGTATGTGCTCGGTTTCTTCATGATTTACCTGGCGGAAGACTCAAAAATGGGTAGTCTAACAACGGGCGAACACACGGCGCTGATTGAAATTGATGGTGTTATTTCTTCAGACAGTGAGTCTCGTGCTGACTATGTTGTATCCGGACTGCGCAAAGCGTTTAAAGATACGAATACCAAGGGCGTGATACTTCGTATCAACAGTCCGGGTGGCAGTCCGGTTCAGGCCGGCTACATCAATGATGAAATCAAGCGTCTCAGGGGTGAGTATCCGGATATCCCGCTATATGCGGTGATCAGTGATATTTGCGCTTCCGGTGGTTATTACATCGCCGCCGCCGCCGATGAGATTTATGCCAACAAGGCCAGTATTGTCGGTTCGATTGGCGTCATTATGGCCAGCTTTGGTTTTGTTGAAGCCATTGAAAAGCTCGGTGTTGAACGCCGATTATTACATGCGGGAGAAAACAAGGGTTTTCTTGACCCGTTTCAACCTGTCAAAGAAGACGAGGTCGAGCATATCCAGGGTCTGCTTGATAACGTGCATCAGCAGTTTATCGATGTTGTGAAGGAAGGGCGTGGCGAGAAGATCAAGGATAGTGATCAACTGTTCACCGGCCTGATTTGGTCCGGCGCAGATTCTGTCGAACTGGGGCTGGTCGATGGGCTTGCAAGTGCCAGCCAGGTTGCGAGAGATATCATTGGTGCCGAGGATATCGTCGACTTCACCCGCCGCGAGACCTATCTTGATCGATTTCCTTTTTTGATGGGCGAGGCGATATTCCGCTCTTTTACTGAAACTGTCACGCTTCGCTAGATTATTACGGGACGCTTATACCCTGGCCGCGCAACATTTCACTTAGCCTGATCAGGGGTAAACCAATTAACGCGGTGGGGTCATCACCGCGCATATTCTGCAGCAATGAGATGCCCAGCTGTTCAGACTTGAAACTACCGGCGCAATTATAGGGTTGCTCCAGTTGCAGGTAGCGCTCTATTTCCTGTTCCTGTAATTCGCGAAAAGTGACTTCGAAATCGACCAGGTCACACTCGGATTGCTGATTACAGGTATTAAGCAGGCATAAACCGGTATGGAAGGTCAGTGTTTTGCCACTCATCTGCTGCAACTGTGCCCTGGCATTCTCATAATTGTGCGGCTTGCCCAGCACTGTACCGTTACACTCGACGGCCTGGTCTGAGCCGATAATCAGTCCTTCAGGGCATTGTTGTTCGAGACGACGTGCCTTTGCTTCGGCCAGGCGTACGACCATTTGCTGGACAGTTTCGTTCTCCAGCTGCTTTTCATCCAGTTCAGGGCTGCAGGTAGAAAATTCGATATGCAGTCTTTCCAGCAGTGCTTTTCTGAAAGGCGAACTCGATGCCAGCAATATTTTAATGGTCTGTCTCCGGTTTATTCCCGTTTATTCTCCAATAAATAGGATAAATATCAAATAAGTCAGTTATTTATCGACTTTTGCCGCAGATTATTTTGACACTACAGGGGAGTGCCGATAAAATTCGCGCCCTGATGTCAGTTGACCTGTCGCAAACACTGGATCCATTGCGTCTCGCCCGGTCAGAAGAGCACCTGCAAGGCGAGATAGAATTGAGCAGAATGACGCGGGTCAGGGACTTGCTGCAAAGTGATGAAGGTAACGTCAGCTTCATACTTGCCTTTGATAATGATGAAGCCGGCAACTGCAGAATCAGGGTGGAAATTGAAACCCGCCTGGCGATGAAGTGTCAACGATGTCTGCAACCAATGCAGGTCGATGTCGTAAGACAATCGGTGCTCGGTGTAGTGGAAGACAAGACTGCCATTGCCAACCTGCCGAATGATTATGAACCTGTCATTCTTGCAGAGAATGAAAACATGACAGTCATCAATATAGTCGAAGATGAGTTATTACTGGCGATTCCAATTTCGCCGCTGCATGCACCAGCCGATTGCGGTGCCAGTAAACAGTTGGAACAATTGAGTACGGAAGCAAAAGTAAATCCGTTTGCCGCTTTGGCATCACTCAAGACCAGAGAGAAATAAGTTTTTAATGATATTTTCAGGAGACGAGTAAATCATGGCTGTTCAAAAAGGAAAAAAATCGAGTTCCAGACGGGATATGCGTCGTTCGCATGATGCTTTATCTTCAGCGGCATTGTCGATCGAGCCAGAGTCTGGTGAAGTGCACCTGCGCCATAATGTAAGTCCGGACGGATACTACAAAGGTAAAAAAGTAATTAAGTCAGCGGATGAGCAGGAATAGTCCTGGCTCATATTTCATAAATTGATGCCCGCAATTG
>CAJIBF010000039.1_pt1 | contig 14844 bp, 13 predicted proteins | sample 9199291 | NCBI WGS metagenome assembly CAJIBF01 (sample SAMEA7708293, study PRJEB35096) | sediment metagenome | biome: marine neritic benthic zone biome [ENVO:01000025]; feature: sediment [ENVO:00002007]; material: shallow marine sediment [ENVO:03000034] sea grass bed [ENVO_01000059] ...
GCGAATATGTTAATGCCACAGGCCGAAGTGAAAGGCCTGGATTGTAATATTCATATCTCACCTGACATACCCTTTTTACTAAAAGGCGATGAACAACATTTAAGACAAATCATTATTAACCTGCTCGGCAATGCCATCAAATTTACCGAACAAGGTCAGATTGAGATCTATCTGCATTATATCTCGTCTATTCAACACAAGGTTGAGATCAAATTTGAGATAGTTGATACCGGTATTGGTATTCCTGAAGAAGTCGAATCCAAGCTGTTTGACAAATTTACCCAGGCCGATAGTTCAACCACCAAAAGATTTGGCGGAACCGGTCTGGGCATGGCCATAGCCAAACAGCTGGTGGAACACATGGGTGGCAATATCAACTATGAGAGCAAGCTTGATGAAGGCACCACTTTCTGGTTCCAGCTGGAGCTTGAAAGACAGACCGCGCTATCCGAGGAAAAGGAATCCCTGAAACAGATTGCAAATGTCGATGCCCTGCTCATTACACCGATACAGAACTACAAGGGCGCGATAGAAACCAACCTGGAAAACTGGAGTATTCCATTCGCTTATGCTTCCGGCGTTTACGAAGCTTTATCCATGATGAATCAGCAACCCGAATCAAGCTGCATCATCTTTGTATATAAAAAGTATCTGGATTCCGATGCTATTCAGTTTATATGCGAAACCAAATCAAAATTCAGCCGGTTTCGCTTCTTCCTGATTTGTGACAAAGCCATGCCGTTTGAACAAAAATTGAAATATCTGAAGGCAGGATACGTCGACGTTCTTGAAATCAATCCCGATCGGACTGTTCTATTCAGGGCAATTCATGCTTCCTATGCCGGCTCTGAACACAGCGAAAGCAAAAAGGTACAGGACATTGCCATAACCAAAACGGTTAACACTCGGCCTTTAAAAATACTGGTTGGTGAGGACAATGAAACGAATCAGCAGGTAATCAAAAACATTCTTGAATTCGAAAATCACGAGGTAGTACTGGCCGATGATGGTGAGGCCGTACTGGATCATCTTGAGCTTGAGGAGTTTGACCTGATACTGCTCGATATGAATATGCCGGTTATGGATGGGCTCGAGGCTGCCAAGACCTACCGTTTCATGAACGCGGATCGCCCTTCGATACCGATCATCATGTTAAGTGCCAACGCAACCAAAGAAGCCATTGAAGCCAGCAAGGAGGCGCGCATCGATGCCTATCTCACCAAGCCGGTGGAACCCGAAAAGCTACTGGAAACGATTAATTCGCTGACATCGGCATCGCAGGAAGAGCGCCCTGTCGAGCAGGTGACTAAACCCAGGTTGACCGTAGTGAATATTAACGATCCGGATAATCTGCCGGTCGTCGATCAAAAAACTCTGGAATCAATTAGCCAACTGGCAAAGGATGAGGCTTTTCTACCGAAGCTAATAACAGGTTATCTCAAAGACGCAGAAAATACCCGGCAGGAAATACTCGCTGCATTTCAGCAAAGTGATTTTGAAATGATCGCTACACATGCGCATACCCTGGATGGCAGTTCAAGATCAATAGGTGCAAAAAAACTCGCGAAGACAGCCGACCATGTCTATAAATGTGCAAAAGGTCATCAATTAGGCGAGGTGGGAGAACATCTGGACACCCTGTCGAAGATATTCGAACAGACCAGGATTGAATTTGAGCAGCATCTGAAAGACGCCGACACGATGAGTATAAAAAACTAGGAAGCGAATATCCGTTTCGCTTCCCGAGCTTAGCGATTGTTGTATCTATACGGAGACTGAAACAGGTGCAGGCATGGCATTGTCCTGAGGGACATAACGTGCCTGGCTACGCAACAGGCGTGCGACAGTACGCATATCCCTGTCAGACATATTAAATACCGACTCAACCCATTCATTACAGCAAATATCCATAATCTCCTGGTAATCATAGGACTTTAGTCTGTTGGTCACGGCCTGCATCGCCATGTGTCCATTCCAGTGCTTGTTATGATTCTGAATATAGGAATACACGGCCTCTTCACCGCAGTTATCATCTACCAGTACATCGATGATGCCCATATCATGCAGTTCTTCTGCCGGATACAGCTTGCCACTGGCAATCAGTTTGGATGCCTTTTGCAAACCAATCCTGCTGGACAGTGACTGGTATGCACCCATGCCCGGAAAAGTATTGAATAATATTTCAGGGAAACCGAGCTGGGCTGAGCGTTCAGCAATGATGACATCGCCGGACAGGGCGATTTCAAAGCCGCCACCCAGTGCACTGCCCCTGACCAGAGAGATAGTCACGAGAGGCTGATTGAAATTGACCATGATCGGATAGATGGCATTGATGCAATTCCTTGCATAATTGGTCAGTGCAATCTTGTCTTTGGTTTTCAGGCATTCAAGAAAATAGGCCAGGTCACCACCAAGACTGAATACACCATCAGTGTGCGAATCGAGCACGTGATACTTGACCTGTTGCAGGCCATCCGCTGTAGGAAATTTGCCCTGATTAACTTCAATGGTCCTGTGTAAGGTCCGAATATCATCAACCAGCTGTGGTGTTACGCAAGGTCTTGGATAAGCATCGAGATAGACCCAGAGCAGGCCATCATCCTCGTCAAATTCATAATTAATATGCTGTAAATCTTGTGTCACCTTCTTTGACGCAAATTCAAGTGTATTCATCGCTAATCTCCTTAAGTGTTTCATATCGTTATAGTTCACCGTTGGAAAAGAGTTCAGACACTGTAAATTGAGTAGCCGTTGTCTGACTCAATCAAACTGATGATGAGTTAAACCTAAAAGAGAAAAACAGATTTGAAAAGAAAATTTATTCTGAAAAGCTTAATTTAAAGCCAGTAATGTGACCGCGTAGGCAACGATTCCTTCACCTCTACCGACAAAACCCATGCGTTCAGTCGTCGATGCTTTTACATTGATTTGCACTTCATCAACATTCAAATCTTCAGCGAGATTTTTTTTCATGGTAGGAATATGTTCTGCCATCTTCGGTGCCTGGGCCAGAATCGTGATGTCTGCATTAACAAGTTCATAAGCATTTTTTTTCATCAAATCATAAACTTGCTTAAGCAGAACCCGACTGTCGATATTTTTAAAAGCGGGATCAGTGTCAGGAAAATAACTGCCAATATCACCCAGTGACATAGCACCCAGCAACGCATCACAAAGTGCATGTATCACCGCATCGGCATCGGAATGTCCTTCCAGTCCTTTTTCATGCGGAATAGTCACACCACCCAGTATCAGATCGCGGTCTTGTACAAGACGATGTGTATCGTATCCGTGGCCAATTCGCATTTTTTTTATGTCACTCATGAAAGGTAGGTTTCTGCGTGTTTTAGATCATCTTTGTGGGTTATTTTTATGTTTTCGTGATGCCCTTCAACTATTTTTGGCAGTAATCCCTGCAGTTCGATCGCCATGGCCTCATCAGTGACCTGCAGCTTTTGATCGATCACCTTGTCCAGGGCAAGTATTAAGGTCTTTAAACGGAACATCTGCGGCGTCTGTGCATGCCATAAGTGTTCGCGCTCAACCGTCTGAACAATTTCAGCATGCTTATTGACGCGCTTCATGGTGTCGCGACATGGCACTCCAAGAATGCCGCCGACAGCATGGTCTTCCAGTTCAGACATCAAGCGGTCAATTGCAGACTGTTGCAAACAAGGGCGCGCCGCGTCGTGCACCATGACCCAGTCATCACTGTCTGCAACTTCAGCCACGACCTGTAAGGCATTTCTTACTGAATGAAACCGTTCTTCGCCACCTGGCGCGATAGTTATCCGCGAATCCGATGCAATTGCCAGTTCCGGCCAGTAATCGTCATTTGCAGAGATGGCAACAACTATCCCTGCAATATCACTACGCTCGATAAAACAATCGATGGTATGTTCGAGGATAGTTTTATTATTAATACTGATGTATTGCTTGGGTCTGTCTGCGCCGAATCGCGTGCCGACACCTGCAGCAGGAATGACTACCCAGTAGCGCAGTCGTTCAGTCATGCAGGCTATTCGTTCTTGGCCTGAGCTGCCGAGTAATCAATTATCTGATAAAAAGTCTCGTCATATTTGACCATGCCCATCTCACTGCGGGCACGTTCTTCTATCGCATCGTAACCCTGTTTCAGGTCCAGTACTTCTGCAGCAAGTGATAAATTACGTTCCTGCAGCTGATGATTTTCTTCTTTGATCTGTTCGATCTGCTCTTCAAGCTGGTAAACCTCGGTCATACTGCCATTACCTATCCACAGTCGATACTGAAGCAATATCAGAACAAGGATAAAAATGACTGTAGTAGGTTTCATATTAGTAGTCCGTCATCATCACATACTATTAAGTCAGATTATAAAAAGTATCTTTACCCGGATACATAGCTCGATCGCCCAACTGGTCCTCAATCTTCATCAGTCTATTATACTTGGCAACCCGATCCGAACGAGACAGTGAACCGGTTTTAATCTGGCCGGCAGACGTTGCCACAGCCAGATCGGCAATGGTTGTGTCTTCTGTTTCTCCGGATCGGTGTGAAATAACAGCCGTGTAACCGGCTTTTTTAGCCATGTTGATCGCGGCCAGTGTCTCGGTTAACGAACCGATCTGGTTGACTTTGATCAGGATTGAGTTGGCAACGCCTTTATCAATGCCCTCTTGCAGGATAACTGTATTGGTAACAAATAAATCGTCACCTACCAGCTGCACATCATCACCCAGTTCATTAGTCAGTAGTTTCCAGCCATCCCAGTCATCCTCCGCCATGCCATCTTCCATAGTGATGATTGGGTATTTATCAAACCAGGGTAGCAGGTAATCAAGAAACTCTGCGGCAGTCAGCTTTTTGTTTTCAGACTCAAGCGTGTAGATTCCATCCTCGTAAAACTCTGAACTGGCGACATCCAGTCCAAGCAGGATATCTTCGCCCGCCTTGTAACCGGCCTTATCGATGGCCTCAATAATGACTTCTATTGCCTCTTCGTTAGAAGACAGATTAGGAGCGAAACCACCTTCGTCGCCGACAGTGGTGCCCAAACCTTTTTTTGACAGCACCGATTTCAGGGAATGAAACACCTCAGTACCGTAACGCACCGCCTCGCGGATACTGCCGGCGCCCACTGGCAAGATCATGAACTCCTGCATATCGACACTGTTATCCGCATGAGCGCCACCGTTGATGATATTCATCATCGGTACTGGCATCTGGAACGGACCGTCTCCACCAAGATAGGCATACAGCGGCAAGCCATTCTCATTCGCTGCAGCATGTGCCGTCGCCATCGATACCGCGAGTATCGCATTTGCCCCGAGGTTTTCTTTATTGTCGGTGCCGTCAAGATCGATCATCGTCTGATCGATTTCGGCCTGTTCAGTGACTTCTTTACCTGTCAATGCCGGTGCAATCTGTTCATGGATATTACTCACCGCAGTCAATACGCCTTTACCCAGGAAACGCGTATCGTCCATATCGCGCAGTTCAAGTGCTTCACGAATACCGGTAGAGGCACCGGAAGGCACCATTGCGCTGCCCAGTGCGCCTTCTTCTGTATACACCTCGGCCTCAATAGTCGGGTTACCCCTGGAATCAAGTACCTCGCGAGCTATTATTTTACTTATTGCTGACAAATTATTCTCCGCCCCGTTAGTTAGGTTTTTTTATAGTTGTATCGATCATTTTAAGTGTTTCAAGCAGCTCGCGCATCCGGTCAAGAGGCCAGGCATTGGGACCATCACTCATTGCCTTATCAGGATCCGGATGTGTTTCCATAAACAGGCCGGCAATTCCAACAGCAACCGCCGCCCGGGCCAGTGCCGGGACAAATTCACGCTGACCGCCTGAGACCTTGCCAGCGCCGCCCGGCATCTGAACTGAATGGGTTGCGTCAAATACGACCGGTGCCCCGGTCTCCTGCATAACCACTAGCGAACGCATATCCGAAACCAGGTAGTTGTATCCAAAAGAAGCGCCACGTTCACAGACCATGATTTGCTCATTACCAGTAGCGCGTGCTTTTTCAACGACATGAACCATATCCCATGGTGCCAGAAACTGGCCTTTCTTAATATTAACAGGTAAACCCTGACGGGCAACTGACTGAATAAAGTTGGTTTGCCGACATAAAAACGCAGGCGTTTGCAATACATCAACCACGGCCGCGACTTCCTCAAGCGGAGTATCCTCATGCACATCGGTAAGCACAGGCACACCGACTTTCTCTTTGACCGCTGCCAGGATTTGCAAGCCTTGTTCGATACCCGGTCCGCGAAAACTGTCGTGTGAACTTCGGTTTGCCTTATCGAAGGACGACTTGTAAATGAAAGGGACTTCCAGTTCTGACGTTAATTCTTGCAGTTGACCTGCGGTATCCATCGCCAGCTGTTCACTCTCTATTACACAGGGACCGGCAATCAGGAAAAACGGCTGATTGGCCCCGACTTCAAAACTACATAGCCGCATTTTTACTGAACTCTTGTCGCGAAGCGCGATAGTGTCCTGCAGCCTCTATGAAACCGGTAAACAGCGGATGGCCGTCACGCGGCGTCGAGGTAAATTCAGGATGAAACTGGCAACCTACAAACCAGGGGTGCTTCGGCATTTCTATAATCTCGACCAGTTCTTCATCGCTGGAGCGTCCTGCCACACGCATACCGGTGGCCTCTAGCTTTTCCTGGAAGCTGTTATTGAATTCATAGCGATGGCGATGGCGCTCAATGATGCTGTCCTGTTGATAAAGCTTTTTCGCCAGTGTTTCTTCTTTAAGCTTGCACTCCTGACCGCCCAGGCGCATGGTGCCGCCCAGATCCGAGGCCTCATCGCGCTGTTCGACCTGCCCGGAAGCGTCATGCCACTCAGTAATCAGTGCAATCACCGGATGCGGGGTGGACTTATCAAACTCGGTACTGTTGGCATTTTCAAGACCGGCCAGGTGACGGGCAATTTCGATAACGGCGAGTTGCATACCCAGGCAGATACCGAGGTATGGAACATTGTTTTCCCTTGCATAACGTATTGCCGCGATCTTGCCTTCGATACCTCGATTACCGAATCCACCGGGTACCAGCACGGCATCCATTCGGTTCAGGCAACCGGTTCCATTCTTTTCAATCTCTTCTGAATCGATATACGAGATATTAACCTGGGTCTTGGTTTGTACACCGGCATGTGTCAGCGCTTCGGAAAGCGACTTGTATGAATCTGCAAGTTCGATGTATTTACCCACCATCGCGATATTGACCTCACCGGTAGGATGATCGATCGCATCGACCACGTTATCCCACTCAATAAGATCGGCTTGCGGTATGTCCAGTCCAAATTTATCAATAACAATATCATCCAGACCCTGCTCATGCAGAACCTTGGGAATCTTGTAGATATTATCAACATCGATGGCAGAGATGATGGCGGACTCACTGACGTTGGTAAACAGGGCCATTTTACTACGCTCGTTTTCAGGTAGCGGCTGATCGGTACGGCACAGCAAACAGTCAGGCTGGATACCGATTGAACGCAGTTCTTTTACCGAATGCTGCGTCGGCTTGGTTTTAATTTCACCAACAGCGGCAATATAGGGCACCAGTGTCAGATGAATAAACAGCGTCTTTTCCGAACCCAGTTCGATACGCATCTGCCTGATTGCCTCGAGAAACGGTTGTGATTCTATATCACCCACCGTGCCGCCAATTTCAACCATGGCGATATCAGCGTCACCGGCGCCTTCCTTGATACAGCGTTTGATTTCATCGGTGATATGCGGAATAACCTGAACCGTGCCGCCCAGGTAATCGCCACGCCGTTCTTTTTGAATCACATTCAGATAAATCCGACCGGTTGTATAGTTATTTCTCTTGCTCATGGTGGTGCGCACAAAACGCTCATAGTGACCAAGGTCAAGATCGGTCTCGGCACCATCTTCGGTGACGTAAACCTCGCCATGTTGAAACGGACTCATTGTGCCGGGATCAACATTAATATAGGGATCAAGTTTTATCAGCGTGATGTTTAAACCGCGCGCCTCAAGAATAGCGCCAAGCGATGCTGAGGCAATACCCTTGCCCAGAGAAGACACGACGCCGCCGGTAATAAAGATAAACCGCGTCATTGGATAACCTTTGGAAATTCGGAGGGTAGCGGTTCGTACGATTTGAGGAAATCGTTGTTTGAGGGAAACCGTAACCTAAATAGCATCATATTCAGGGGAAAATAGGTTATCAGATTCGATGCCGTTACACCATCAACATTTACATAACCGCGCCTTGAAAACGCTGTTTAATTTGACATAAAACGGTAATGCTTTTCGATGTCTTCCGGTGTCAGTATGCCGTAAATCCGGTCTGCTGACTGGCCCAGACGGGTGATGGCATACAGGGCTTCTGCATCGGTTTCATTAATTGTCTGCTGGGCGTGCTGCAGTGTGGCTTCCAGATTGATGACTCCCAGCTGTCGGCGCTTGGACGGGAGTTCCAGTAAATCCACTTGTTCGACATCTTCATTTTCCAGGTAGCGGGCCAGGTCTGCCGCCGGCATCAACAGGTTGTCGGCCTCAGTGCGACGTATCAACAGCCAGTCAGGATTTTCCTGCAAGTGCGCCAGGGCCAGGTTTCTATCAATCACCGGTTCGGACACGACGAAAGAGCGATTTATGACCGATTCCACACCAATACGCCGTAAATGCTGGGCGATAGGATCGTTCCGATAGTCGAGCCCAAACTCCCTGAATTGACTCATGAAGACTGATTCCGATTTAAACAATTCCTGGGCCGACAGGTTGGCGCTGATCACGGCCAGCATAGCCGGAAAAACAATATTGTGGTTTCCGGTTAACTCCAGCAAGGCCAGCAGCGCCGCCAGCGGCGCCTGCAAAGTGGCACTCATCATGGCACCCATGCCGAGTAAGGCATACAGGCCGATGTTACTGAAGCCGGTACCGAAAAGAAATTGCAGCTGTCCGATAATCCCGCCAACGATGGCACCTATAAAGAGAGTCGGGCCAATCAGGCCACCGGGTATACTGAAGCCCACACAGATTGATGTCGCCAGCAACTTGGCAACAAGAATTATTAGCAGCGCCATAATGCCGAGCTGACCAAGGATGACCGCATTGACCGTGTCATAACCGATACCCATGACTTCGGGACTGATAATGGCGATCAGTCCGACGCAAAATCCTGCCAGTGACATTCGCAGCCAGATCGCCAGTCTTTGTCCCTGCCGGGTAAATTGACGCGTTAATCGAATTAAGACAGCAGCGATGGCACCGATAATGATGCCCATCATCACAATAAGCGGTAATTCCATTAATGAATGTAGGTTGATGTGATCAACCGTGAATATCGCGTCAACCTCAAATACCAGCCTGCAGATCACGGTCGCACTGACGGCTGACAGTATCACGGGGGTAAAGCCTGCGATGGTGTATTCCATCAGGATCACTTCCATCGCAAAAATCACACCGGCCAACGGCGTGTTAAATGACGCGGCAATCGCTGCGGCTACACCACAACCTACCAGCGTACGGATACTGTTATTCGGCAGTCGCAGGTATTGCCCCAAAAGGCTGGAGGTGCCCGCACCCAGATGAACACTGGGGCCTTCCCTGCCTACAGATTGACCACTGACAATAGCAATGGCGGCACCAATAAACTGCATCACCACGTGTTTGAACGGCAGGTGACCCTCGTTATAGGCGAGACGTTCGAGGACGTGCAAGACACCGACGCGCATGGGTGTCCGGGAAACGAGATAGAATAAAAGACCCAGCACGATGCCGCCGGCAGTAGGTAACAACAATCGCTGCAACCACTCCAGCGCCTCGTAATTATCACTATTGCCACCCGGTAAAAATGCGGTCTGTGGCAATTCCATGCTCAGGCGAAAAAGACTGATGACAACACCAACAACAACCCCACTCACTAAACCAAGCAGTGATAAAACGAACAGCGCCTGTTTGCCGGCAAGCATGGTCCGGGTACGCACGAGGAATTGTGTCAGGCGTGCTGTCATAGATCAGTCGATTTCAGATATTGTTTCTTTCCGTATTTTCAGCATAATGCGCATCGCGAATCGCCCGGCAACAGGTTAAACTAGTCAAAAATTCACTTAGCGAGCACTGATTGCCACCGCTGTGAATATAAAAAATTTTATCACATCATCAATTTAACTTACTGTAATTAATAAAAATATTGAACTCTTTTTAGGGAGGGCAGCATGTCTGACATTGAAATCGCTCAAAAAGCGGACAAGAAGCGAATTATTGATCTGGCCAAGGATCAGTACGGAATAGAAAGTGAACACCTGGAACCGTACGGTCATTACAAGGCGAAATTATCGCTGGAATATGTAAAAAGTCTTGAAGGTCAGGACGACGGTAACCTGGTACTTGTCACCGCTATCAGTCCGACTCCCGCCGGTGAGGGTAAGACCACCACCACCGTTGGGCTTGGCGACGCACTCAATCGAATCGGTAAAAAAGCCATTATGTGCCTGCGTGAACCGTCACTGGGTCCGTGTTTCGGCGTCAAGGGTGGTGCCGCCGGCGGCGGTTATGCCCAGGTTGTGCCGATGGAAGACATTAATCTGCACTTCACTGGCGATTTCCATGCCATCGGTGTAGCCCATGCCTTGTTGTCAGCCATGATCGATAACCATATCAATCACGGCAATGAACTGGGTATCGATTCACGTCGCATACAATGGAAACGCGTCGTTGACATGAACGATCGTGCGTTAAGAAAAATAACAGTCGGTCAGGGTGGTCCGGCCAACGGTTACCTGCGCGAAGACGGTTTCGATATTGTTGTGGCCTCGGAAGTCATGGCCATCCTCTGCCTGGCGACCAGCCGCGAAGACCTGAAAGAACGTCTCGGCCGTATCGTTATTGGTTACAAGCGTGACAACAAAACGCCAATCTTTGCGAGCGATCTTAAGGCGCATGGTGCGATGGCTGCCCTGTTGAACAATGCAATCAATCCAAACCTGGTTCAAACCCTGGAAAATAATATCGCTATTATCCATGGCGGTCCGTTTGCCAACATTGCACATGGATGTAACACCGTAACGGCAACCAAGACCGGACTGAAGCTGGCCGACTATGTGGTTACCGAAGCCGGATTTGGTGCCGATCTCGGTGCAGAAAAATTTATCGATATCAAAACCCGCATGGCCGGCCTGAATCCGAAGGTCGTCGTACTCGTTGCCACGATACGCGCGCTGAAATATCACGGTGGCGCTGCCAAGGATGAGCTTAACAATGAAAACCTGGAAGCACTTGAAAAAGGCATGGCCAACCTTGAACGTCACGTGAGCAATATTCGGGACGTTTATAGATTACCCTGTGTCGTTTGCGTCAATCACTTTACCTTTGATAGCGATGCCGAAGTTGCACTGCTGCAAGACAAATGTGAAGCACTGGGTGTCAAGGCCGTGCTGTCCAAGCACTGGGCTGACGGTGGCGCCGGTGCCGAAGATCTGGCGAAAGAAGTTGTCGATGTTGTTGAAAATAATCCCGGCACACACACCTATGTCTATGAATCAGACGCAAGCTTACTGGAAAAGATCGAGGCGATTGCAACCAAAGTTTACGGTGCTTCCGGAATTACAGTTGATCCAAAAGTGAAAAAGCAGCTGGGCGACTGGCAGGAACTCTACGGTTCCTACCCGGTATGCATGGCCAAGACGCAGATGTCTTTTTCTACCGACCCGACAGCGATCGGTGCTCCGAGTGGACATAACGTACACATCAGTGAAGTAAGGCTCGCCAACGGTGCCGGCTTTATCGTTGCCATAGCCGGTAACATGATGACCATGCCTGGTTTACCGAAGGTACCGGCAGCTGAAAAGATCGATGTCGACGATGATGGCAATATCGTCGGCTTGTTCTAGGTAAAGATTAGCAAGTCAATAACCCGGGGGCGCTGCTGCGCCCCTTTTGGTTGATGCCGCATATGAAATGTAATATCTACCGATGTTCCCTGAAAGATGAGATGTATCTTTATGTCCATGCTGACATACAGCTGGACGACCTGCCCGAGGAATTATTGAAACTGGTAAAGCAACTCTCGCACGTCATGGAACTCGAACTGGGTGCACAGCGAAAACTCGCAAGGGCCGACGTGAAGGACGTGATGAATGAGCTCGAGGAAAAAGGGTATTTTTTACAAATGCCGCCGAACGGTTTGCAACCGGAATTGTATAGCGGCGACTAGACCAGTCAGATATCGTATTTTGCCCTGAATTCCCTGATCTCTTTTAACACCTGTTCGGTCAGGTGGTTTTCCTCGACGCGGGAAAAAATATTTCTTAATACTTTCTTCTCTTCATCATCGATCTGATTATCTTCCAGGGCAAGCTTTTCCATGAAGTGCAACTCGTTTGCATCAATAGTGTCATCGTTCGCAAACACCACCAGAAACGAATAGCCCGCCAGTTCTTTTGCCTTCGAGTGCTTCTCTGTCATCGCTTTACCCCCTGGTTTTTCTTATCGAGCATATTACATAAGTATTGCATTAATATTATTGTGCACTGCGATGAAAACCTTTTATGCTCTTAGTCTACCTCGGGCAAGAGAGAAATACAGGCCGGGAATACAGAGTGCCGCGGCGATCGTGAAGATAGTACGTATCGCGGATTCCAGTGCCGGATAATTCTCTGGCTGTATCTGAACGCTGCCAATCATTAACGCAAATACCAGCGTCACCAGCATCATGCTGCTCATCTGACCGACAATACGCATGGTCGCAACAACACCATTGGCACGACCTAGGTTACTTTTCTCAACCGAACTCATAATGGCGTTAACGTTTGGCGAGGAAAACAGGGCAAAACCGAGACCGGTGATCACCAGTGCAACTATCAGGTATAGCAAGCTGCTGGCCTCGCGAAGATTGGCGAGTAACAACAGACCAATGGCACTGAGCAGCATGCCCGTTGTTGCCAGCTGTCGCGGTTCGAACCGGTCAGACAGCCTGCCCGCCAAAGGCGAAAACAGCGCCATCGTCATCGGCTGACACATCATAATGATACCCGCCAGTGTCGCCGATAAACCTTTCAGATACTGCAGATAAAGACTCACCTGCACCACGTTGGCAAAGGTGGCCGTATAGATGATCAGCGAGGCCAGGCAGGAATAGGTAAATACCCGGTTAGTAAAAAACAAACCGACGTCCATAATCGGATGCTTGTGCGCATGTTCAAACAGCATAAAGAAAACGATGCCGATGATTGCCAGCGCCAGTAATACGTAACCCGTCACTGTTGGCAGGCGCGAAACAGAAAAACACAATAATAGGATCGATATGGCATAAATGGCCGCACCAAACAGATCAAAACTGCCTCGGTCGTTCGACTTCCATTCCTGCTTTAAATATTTAAGACCTATAAAAATTGCAATAAGCCCAAGGGGAATATGTACCAGGAAGCTGCTGCGCCAGCCATACTGATCGACGACAAACCCACCGACCAGTGGTCCTATGGTAAGTCCAAGGTAGATCATGGAAACAGTTAAGCCAATTGCTTGGCCGCGTTTTGGTGGAGGAAACACCGAAGATACCAGTGCGACCTGGGTTGCATATAACATGGCTGCACTGACACCTTGCAGGAAGCGCGCGCCGATTAACATGTAAGCCGTCGTTGCCGATGCCGCCAGTAATGAAGTCACGATGACGCTGCCCGTGCCAAACAGGAACACGCGTTTTCTACCGGCCATATCAGCAATGCGGCCAAATACGAGAACAAACATCGCGCTGGCCATCAGGTACGCCATTGGTACCCAGCTCAGCAGAACTGCGCTCATTGACAGATCATCGGCAATTGATGGCAAGGCGACATTGACAGCAGATAGCATTAGCGGTGTAGTGAATGCATTCACCAGCACCATGCTTAAGGTAAGTTTTTGCAGCTGTTGTTCAGACAGTGTTTCCGACATGGCGCAAAGCATAACAAAGGCCGTCGTTACTGGCTTGTATTATTAATTACTATCCTGGCTGCAACACAGAATCAGTTAACTATTATTCCAGCCAGCCACCGGCTGCCTGTACCGGCGTCAGATCGGTTGTCGTTGTTATCCAGGCTGCGACGGCCTGTCTGGATGCCACCTCTACCAGCTCAGGCATCGTTGTCATGACGGAGTAATGATCACCCTGGTGATACATCGGTATGGTCTTATGACCAAGCACAATGAAATTATGCTTCAGCGTACGATCACGGTTTTCACCGGCCTTAACTCGGGTTTCGATATCAAAACCAAGCACGGCAAGATTAAGCAACAGCCCTGATGTCATCTTTTTATTATCAGGTCTGAAACTCGCCATCATCTCCTGTTCATTAATCTTTAGCGAGAGCTGTCCGGGAGAGGAACTGTTATCCAGAGTCAGTTTTCTCAAATTGAAAAAAGACCGCCATTCCTGACCATTTAACATAAATCCCGGTGTATAAACCGTATTCACATTTTGGCCGCTGGCATAGCGACGCTGCCTTGCGGAATAATCGGGCGAGGAAAATCGATCATGCCAGCCAATGTAATTCCAGTAATCGACATGAAACGCTACCGGCACAATTGACTGCCAGAGCTGTGGATGTGTTTTTAGTTTACTTATCCAGTTGTCTGCCGGCGGGCAACTGCTACAACCTTCAGATGTATACAGTTCAAGCAAGCTTACCCGGGTATTTGGACTGCTGATTGAGATCTCGGCAATAGCAGTCTGGCTGATCAGTAATAGCAGCCAGCAAAAAGATATCTGTTTAAATGACATGAAGAAACATGATTTAAGATTAGTATTTTGACTCTTCGCCATCGCTAATGTTCAATGCTTGTTTGCACAACCCGGGTTAACTTATTCAATGTTTGAA
>CAJIBF010000142.1_pt1 | contig 14823 bp, 9 predicted proteins | sample 9199291 | NCBI WGS metagenome assembly CAJIBF01 (sample SAMEA7708293, study PRJEB35096) | sediment metagenome | biome: marine neritic benthic zone biome [ENVO:01000025]; feature: sediment [ENVO:00002007]; material: shallow marine sediment [ENVO:03000034] sea grass bed [ENVO_01000059] ...
CTATCTCAATCCACTTAAACAGGATGAGATCCGGGACTATATCAATACGCGGCTTCGTGCCTGCGGTTATCGTGCGACCGAACTGTTTAATGATAAAGCAATAAAAACCATCGCCAGGTATTCGCAAGGCTTGTTGAGACGGATCAATATACTTGCCGACAAGGCCTTGCTCGCGAGTTACGCGGCTAACATGAATCACGTCACGTCCAAACACGTCAAACTGGCGGCATCTGAAACAGAGTTTGTTTCTGTGGAAAGTAGCGCTGGCAGAAACTGGACGATGATTGCCGCATCAGTGTTGATCGTTATCGCCGTCGCATTTTCATTGCCTTACATGAAACAGTTTATGTTCAGTCAATCTGACAAGATCGAGCCTGTTACTGAGGCTAATGTTTCAGCTATTGAAGATAACCTAACAATAGATATCAAAATCGACGAAACTGAAACGCAACTCGATTTAAACGAAGCATCGGATACTTCAAATGCAGTAAGCATTGTTAAAGATCAAACGCCGCCAGTCGCAGTGGCTGAGATGAAGGAAGCACAGCAGGAAGTAATTGAAACGCCGATTCGCAAGCCTGAAAAACAAGAGGTCTTTATCGCCAGGCCTGATCCTAACGAACTCGAGCAGAGCACGTGGCAAGTATTGAATGAAGCTGCCTATATTTATCCTGAAGAGCCGGTACAGCGCGTGCAGCAGGTAAAGGATGAAGACATCGGCATTATGGATATTGAAAATATTGCCGGTTCAATAACCACGGGCAATGGAGAAGAACGTAAGCTGCTTGAACAGCTGGTTGAATTACCCCCCGAGGTGGTGATGAACGGCACAACTGTTGCAACAGATATGACATGTACGCTTTGTAGTACAATTATTTACAGACCATTGAAAGACGATAGCAATCTCTAGTTAAGCATCGTGAATGATTGTTACAGGTCAACATAAAGAGGTTCAGAGATGAGAGTCGACAGGCTAATGAGCAAAAAATTCATCCTATTTATAATGGCAGCGTTATTGACTGCCTGTTCCCAGATTGAGCCGATACCGTTTGAGCCTTCTGCCGGCCATATCAAGCTGCCTCAGGAACAGGTACAAGAACAGTTAACTCAGACACAAATTCCCGAGCTGGTTGAAGCTGCGCCAGTGTTGCCCGTGCCGAGCGAACCCGAGCAACTGGAACGCTACACGGTTGTTGTGAACGAGGTGCCTGTTAAGGAACTGTTATTTGCTCTCGCACGTGATGCCAGGGTCAACGTCGATATTCATCCTGATATAGATGGGGTAGTCACAATTAATGCCGTGGACCAGACTTTGCAACAGATATTGAAACGCATTAGACGTCAGGTTGACATGCGCTATGAATATGATGGAGACAACCTGTTAATCACCAGAGACGATCCATTTTTGCGGACCTACAAGATTGATTACGTCAATATGAGCCGTGAAATGACCAGCACTAATGATGTTGCCACACAGATTGCTCAAACCAGCACTGGTGGAGATGATGCTTCAGGCGGCGGGGGTGGCGGCGGGGGTAATAACTCGACAACCAGTGTCGAAAGTGAATCCAACAATCGGTTTTGGGAAACACTGGTAGCCAATGTTTCGGCCATAATTACCGAAGACTCGAGTGCTCAAACCAGTGTTGAAAATTCTGTTATCGCTTCGCCTGAAACAGGTTTGTTAATGGTCAGGGCGACGGCGCGTCAGCATGAAAATATTCAGCGATTTGTCGACCTGAATCTTGCCAGGGCAAAACGTCAGGTACTCATAAGAGTGACCATAGCCGAGGTGCAGCTGAGCGAAGATTACCAGGCAGGTGTTGACTGGTCGATCATCCAGGAAGCGACCAAGGCCGGCATCAACCTCGTTTCTACAACACTGACCGGTGTTCCTGCCGGAACACTAAGTTCTTTTGTTGTCGATTATGTCGATCCCAACACAGACCGTGACCAGGTATTTACCGCGACAATATCGCTGCTGGATGAATTTGGCGACACGCGTATCCTTTCCAGTCCGCAGTTGATGGTATTAAATAATCAAACTGCATTACTGAAAGTTGTTGAAAATGTTGTGTATTTTGAGATCAATGTTGAAACGGACACGACTCAAGGTGTATCCACACAGGCGGTAGAAACGACAGCCAAGACTGTCCCGGTCGGTATCGTAATGGCAGTCACCCCGCAGATTAGTGAAAGCGGTGAGATAGCCTTGAATGTCAGGCCCTCAATATCCAGGGTCACGGAATTTGTTAATGATCCGAACCCTGAAATAGCAGCGGCAGGACAAACTAACCTGGTACCGCAGATCGTCATCAGGGAACTGGAATCGATGCTTAGATTGACAGACGGTCAGATTGGCGTGCTCGGTGGCTTGATGCAGGATCAGTCAAGCGATAGTGATAATGGTCTGCCGGGAGTTAAGGATGCGCCGGGTGTTGGTTCTATTTTCAAAACAAGGACTATCACCCAACAAAAGACCGAACTGGTTATATTTTTGCAGCCTTTTGTTATTAACAGCCCCAGCATTGAGACAGAACTGCAGCAATACAAGCAATATCTTGATGGTGTATCTTCTGTCGACGCTGCCTTGCAGGAGAATAGTCAACTGTGAGTTTATTGATGGATGCCTTGAAAAAGGCAGAGCAAGAAAAGAAGCGCGCCGCGAAGCAGCTCAGAGAGGTGGAAGAACCGGCAGAAGCTGAGTCAATGCCGGAATCTGAACAGGAGTTAAATACAGAACCTGGCGATATCTCAATCAACAAACAACGCTCAGCAATTGAAAAGCTGGAGCTCACGCTGGAACCCCTGGGCGGCAGTCTGGAAGATAGCATCGATGATTCTAAAGATTCACACTTCGATCCGACACAAGGTGCGGAGCAGCTGGACAGGACGCATGATGAAGCGGGCGATTCTTTTTCCGAAGACCTGACTATTGAAAACACGGTGGAGAATGAGCTGCCCGATGAATCACTGGAGGCCACCCAGGAGGCCGTTGACCTGGATGATACATCTGTTATTGAAGGGCTCAGTGTAGAAAGCGCATCGGCACCGTTTGACGATACCTTCCATGGCGTCATTCTGGAAGATGAAGAAGAAAGTGATGTCTATGAAGAGACATTGCCCGGCGTTTCTGCTGATCAGTTGGCCAAGGACCTGGGCGGTGGCGTCTATCAACCTACGCCAGTGGCAGCCAAGACGGTATTTTCGGCAACCGGGGCAAGTCCTAAGAAAAAATCATTCAAATGGGGAATATTTTCCATACTGGTGTTACTCGCAGTCGGTTCGTTTGGTGTGTTTTATTATTTTTCCATTACACCCGTCGCGAGACAGATGCCCTCGCCTGCAGTAGCGCGTGGTATTGAGGCAACCTCTGTGCCTTTACCCGCTATCCCGGAGGTAGCCGAGGATAACATCAGCGGCACCCTTATCGAACAGCAGCCTGATTCTGGTGCGATGGCCGAAGAAATGCGTGCCATAGTAAATTCCGGATTGGAAGAACAACCTGCTGCTATCACGCAGGAAGAAACACCCGTGTCAGATGTTCCGTCTTCAGTGTCCGAAGCGTTAATCAGTGAAGCAGTTGAAGCCACCGTACAGGAGACAACTGAAGAGACGACTCAACAGCAAATCGTTGCAGAGGAAGTGTCGCCGGAGGAAACGTCGGTTGAAGCAGAAACAACACCTGATGAGGGTTTGATAGCGGCGGAAGAGGCGGAGCCTGAAGTTATGCAAGAGGAAATTGCTGCTCCTGCCACATTGCCAGATACTATTGAAGTTGACCCTCGTGCGATTCAAATCAGTAAATATAAACAGCCGGAAAAAAGAGCGGTTATCGTCAACGAGGCCTTTAAGGCATTTAATGCCGGGCAATATGATACCGCCCGCTCACTGTATCTCGATGCGATAAGATTACAGCCGGACAGCCGTGATGCACATCTGGGCCTGGGCGCCATAGCGATCAAGAACAATGATCCGGCAGCAGCCTATTCACACTATGCAGTGCTATTAAAGCTGAATCCGGATGATGCGCTGGCACTCAGTGCTATTCAGTCTCTATATCAAAGTCCGGATCCGGTCAGGGATGAAAGTGCGATAAAACTGCTACTGCAGAAAGAAGGCGACGTGCCTTACCTATACTTTAACCTGGGTAATATCTATGCAAGGCAACAACGCTGGCCGGAAGCACAGCAGGCTTTCTTTGATGCCTATCGACTGGATACCAGCAACGCAGATTACGTATTGAACCTCGCAATCAGTCTCGATCACTTGCAGCAATATCCAACGGCCTATGATTATTATCAAACGGCACTTGACCTTGCGTTACAGTCGAATAGCAATATCGATTTCGTGTCAGTCAAAAAACGCGTCGACACCCTGTCGCAACTGGTTGAACCTCAACTGTGACCGGAGCGCATAAAAAGCACTATCGTCTGGGCGAGATCCTTGTTCAAAAAGGTGTTACGACCCACGATCAGATCGACATTGCGTTAACTGAACAGAAACGTAGCAAGGAACACCTCGGCAAGATTCTGGTTCGGCTCGGTTTTGCTACCGAGGCAATCATCCGTGACGTGATTGGTGGTGTAATTGGTCAGGAGAGTGTTGATTTAAACAAGGCCGTTGCCGATAGCGAAGCCGTTTCCATGATCCCGAAGGATATGGCCAGACGTTTGCGGGTTTTACCGCTCACCTATAACGGTATTACGCGCGAGTTGTCCATCGCCATGTCGGACACGTTTAACGTTGTCGCACTCGATCAGATCAATACACACCTTGGCGGCAATGCCGAGGTCATACCGGTACTTGCCGGTGAAGCCGAAATTGAAAAGGCGATCGATCAATTTTACGGTTTCGAGCTATCGGTCGACGGCATCCTGCATGAAATTGAAACCGGTGAAATTGACTATCAAAGTCTTGATGCAGAATCAGACGAGTACAGCCAGCCGGTCGTGCGCCTGGTTAACGCGCTGCTCGCCGACGCCGTAAAACGTAATGCTTCAGATATACACTTCGAGCCGGAAGAAGGCTTTCTCCGATTCCGCTACCGTATTGATGGCGTTTTAAGACAAATCCGCAGTTTGCATAAAAACTACTGGTCCGCGATTGCTGTTCGAGTCAAGGTCATGTCCGGTATGGATATCGCCGAAACCCGTGCACCGCAGGACGGACGAATCTCTCTATCGCTATCAGGACGCAAGGTAGATTTTCGTGTTTCGACACTACCAACCGTGCATGGTGAAAACATCGTCCTGCGTGTGCTGGACCGGCAAAAAGGTATCGTTTCGTTTGAGCAACTTGGCCTTAAAGATGATGCGCTGAATACCCTTAAACTCATGGTGGCCAGACCAGAGGGCATCATTCTGGTAACCGGCCCGACCGGCAGTGGTAAAACGACAACGCTGTATTCTATTCTCAGTTATTTGAATACCGAGTCAGTCAACATCATGACGCTGGAGGACCCGGTTGAATATCCAACGACCATGATTCGACAGACCTCGGCGAACGAAACGGCGAGACTGGATTTTGCCAGCGGTATTCGTTCTCTCATGCGCCAGGACCCGGACATTATTCTTGTTGGCGAGATTCGAGACGAGGATACAGCGAGCATGGCGTTTCGTGCGGCGATGACAGGTCACCAGGTATTTTCAACACTGCATACCAACTCGGCGCTGGGTTCTATACCGCGTTTACTTGATATTGGTGTTAAACCGGACGTTATCGCCGGCAATATCATCGGTATCGTGGCACAGCGGCTGGTAAGAAGCTTATGTAATAACTGCAAGGAGCCATACCCGCTTGGCGATCTTGAGCGTAACCTGCTTGGTCTGAAAGTAACGGACAGACAAAAAGAAATCTATAGCGCCAAGGGCTGCGACAAGTGCGATAATCTTGGTTACAGGGGGAGACTGGCGCTGCAGGAAGTATTGCATTTCGATTCGGACATCGATGAATTGATCGCGCGCAAGGGAACACAACGGGACTTTTTGCGTATGGCCCTGTCAAAAGGCTTTAGACCACTTGCCGATGTGGGTGCCAGCAGGGTACTGGACGGTTCGACCAGCCTTGAAGAAATGTCGCGCGTAGTGGATCTTACCTCCAGGCTAAAAACCGGTTAGGCAATGGATTTTTATCAGTATAAAGCGATCGACGAACGTGGCCGTGTTCATAACGGTCAGGTCGACGCGGTTAACGAAGCCGACCTCGAGATGCGTCTGCGCAACATGGGGCTCGATCTTGTTAACTACAAAGAGATCAAGTCGACGGGTAAAAGCGTCAGCGGAACTGGCGTAAAGCGTCGGGACCTGATTATGTTCTGCTTCCACCTTGAACAGACCTCACGTTCAGGTGTTCCGATTATGGACAGCCTGCAGGACCTGCGTGACAGTACCGATAATCCGCGGCTGGCAGAAGTGATCAATGCCATGATCGAAGGTATTGAAGGCGGTATGACACTGTCTCAGGCTATGCAGGAATTCGAGCATGTCTTTGGTAACGTGTTTGTAAATCTCATCAAGGCCGGAGAACAGTCAGGTGAGATCAGCCAGGTATTCCAGAAACTGGGCGAAAACCTGAAATGGCAGGATGAGATAGCGGCACAAACCAAAAAAGTGCTGATGTATCCTGCCTTTGTCGGCACTGTAGTAGGTGCCGTGGTCTTCTTTTTAATGACTTACCTGGTGCCCGAGCTGTTGAAGTTTGTAAAAACCATGGGCCAGGAACTGCCGCTGCATACCAAGGCGCTGATCGTGGTTTCAAATGTGTTTGTCAACTACTGGTATCTGGTATTACTGACACCGGTGTTGCTCGTGCTGGGTATCTATATTGGAATTAAAACCAGTCCGGGATTTCATTATAAATACGATGAATACAAGCTACGCATACCCATCATCGGGCCACTTTTAAAAAAGATTATCCTGACCCGTTTGTCGAGTTTCTTTGCCATCATGTATGCATCGGGCATCACCATTATTGACTGTATCCGGACAGGTGAGGATATTGCAGGCAACAAGGCCGTAGCCAGCGCCATGCATGATGTTGGACAGCAAATTGCGGATGGCAAAACACTCAGCGACAGTTTTGCCTCGACCGATCTTTTTCCGCCGCTGGTATTGCGCATGATCAGGGTTGGCGAAACGACCGGTGCATTGCAGGACTCGTTGTTAAACATCAGCTATTTTTATAACCGTGATATCAAGGAGTCGATAGAACGCCTGCAGTCAATGATAGAGCCAGCCATGACAGTTGTACTGGGTGCCATTATTGCCTGGGTTATGTTTTCCGTGTTGGGACCAATTTATGATCTCATTACTCAAGTCAAAATCTGATTTCTTTAACCTCAGGGCGGTCTACATCAGTGCAGACAAGCTGTCGGTATATCATTGGCACCGCGGTGAACTCAGCAGTTCCTATTTGTTTGATGTAGACCAGTCCGGTCAGGAAAACTTCAAGCGCTACCTGGAAGAGTACGACAACACACCGATGTATGTGCTGGTCGACATTATCGAAGAAGAGTTTCGGCAGGACACGATTCCTCACGTGTTCGGTGCCGATCGTGATTCTTTAATCAAGCGTAAACAGAGCAGGCTGTTTCGGGATGTCGAGTATAACTATGCGCAGCAGCAGGGCCGCGAGACAGAGGGCAGACGCGATGACAAGTACCTGTTTATGGCATTGACCAATAACGAAATGCTCAAGCCCTGGCTGAGATTACTTGAGGAGCATAAAGTGCCGGTGAAAGGCATACTCTCTTTGCCACAGTTGTTGCAGTCTTTCATAAAAACCATTCCGGATATCTCAGACTATGCATTGATTGTTTCCATGCAGAGCATTAGCGGGCTTAGACAGACGTTTTTCCTGGAAAAGGAATTAAAGATTAGTCGTTTGTCCAAGCTGCCGCGCTTTGGCACAGCATCCTATGCGCCCAAGATAAACAGCGAGGTAGACAAGATTCAGCGCTACCTGAATAGCATGCGACTGATACCGAATGATAAAAATCTCGATGTTTTTGTGATCGCTGATAAGAAGACGCTGGATGAATTTGAACAGGAAAGAAGCTCGATACCTGGTGTTAAATACAAGATGCTTGATGTCCAGGAACTCGCAAAAAACGCCGATCTGAAGATGGAAAAAACCATACCGTTCGCCGACCAGTTATTTCTGGCACATTTGTTACAGAGCTCTCCGGCAAACTACTATGCCTCTAAAAAAGACATGCGCTATTCCAAGATGCGCGGTATGCGGATAGCGATGAACCTTTGCAGCGTTTTGCTGCTACTTGTTAGTGTAATTTACAGTGGCTACAGTCTGATGGGTGCCTTGTTATATAATCAACAGAGTGAAGATGCCCGGATAAAGGCGGACTTTTATCAAACACGATACAACATGGCCAAAGAGCGTCTGCCAAAGACGCCAGTCGATTCTTTTATGATTAAAACAGCGGTCGACGCGGCCAATATATTGAGTGAATACAAGGCTTCTCCATACGAGATGTTGAGTATCGTTGGCCGTAGCTTGCAACGCTTCCCTGAAATAGAACTAGACGACATAGACTGGGTTTTCAGCATTAATCCGGAACTGGCGTCAAATGATATTAACGGTAATCCATCACAGATTGTGACTCCTGTGGTAGGCACGAATACCGAACAGGAATATAAGTATTTCCAGATATCGAATATTAATGCACATATCTCGCCTTTTGACGGCAACTATCGGGAGGCGATCGCAATCGTTAACAAGTTTGCTGAAGCCTTGCGAGAAGATCAGCAGGTGCACAGCGTGTCGATTACATCCTTTCCGCTGGATATAAGTTCTACGGCTACCTTGCAGGGTAATACCGCGGTAACTGAGAAAGAGGCATTATTTACACTAAAAACGGTGGTGGGCATTAACTGATGGCCAAGACAGAAAGCAATATAGACTGGAGCGTCCTGAAGCTATCCTTGATTATGTTTGCCATCATCGTGGTCATCTCCGGATCCATGTTGACGGCCAGCTATTATTTTAATGCCAACATGGAAAAGGAATATAAACAGAACAAAAACCAGTTCCAGTCCATCAGTCGCCGCTATCTGGATATCGACCAGGAAGAACAACTGCTGCTCGATTACTATCCGAAATTTGTCAAACTTTATAATGAGGGTTTGATTGGGCGGGAAAAACGACTTAACTGGATAGAGGCATTAAGAAAATCCGGTGAGAAAGTGGATATACCCAAGCTAAGCTACTCGATTGAGTCACAGGCGGAGTTTATACCCGGATACACTATCGATTACAGTGGCTATAAACTGTATACCAGCAGAATGGAGCTGATGCTTGGTATGCTGCATGAGGGCGATATCTTCAATCTGTTAAACGAACTAAACAGTAATGCCAAGGGAATGTATACCGTAAATGAGTGTTCGTTCAGAAAAAGCGGTAGCGGTATTGAATTCAGAAAAGACTATATCAATGTTGATACGGTATGCACTTTGCAATGGATAACGATCAATCTGCCCGACAGTGACCTGGAAATATTATGAGCCTAAACAAGTGCCATTTGCTTATAACTGTTGTGGTTTTGCAGCTATCCGCTCATACCTATGCAGCAGATCAGCTTGGCCGCCTGTTTACTGACTCCCAGGACCGTACGCGGCTGGACCTGATACGGCAGCAGGAAATCGTTGTTGAAGAAGAGCCTGATCAGCCGATAGAGGTCGATGAGCTGCTGGAGCTCGAAGTTGAAGAGCAAGAGGAAGTGGTTAAGGACACGATAACTATCAAAGGCCTGGTACAGCGTAGCGACGGTAAAAACAGTGCCTGGATCAATGACAGCAACACCTTTGAAGGAGATCTCGAAACGCTTTACATCGAGGTCGGGCAGGAAGATATTAATAATAACAAAGTTAAAGTCATGATGCCTGATAAGGCAACTGAAATAGACCTGAAAGTAGGGCAGGGCTATGACCCGAATAATGACAGGGTCATTGATATCCAGTAAGCGTGCGCTATCGCTTTATGTAATGTGTGATTAAAGCACCTCATGTTAAATTCCCAAACAAAACCACAGATAAAATTACGAGGATTCTCCAGACGGAAACAGATCGGTGCAACGCTGCTCGCTTATATATTAGTGCTGATATCCGGCACATCCTATCTGCTGGTCAGAAACTACAACGCCAATATTCAGAAGATCGAGTCTGCCACAGAGGCGGGCATAAAACTTAAGCTCGCCAAGCAGGCGCTGATTGGCTACGCAACAACCTACCCGGACAATGTCAATGCAACGGAAGGGCCAGGTTACCTGCTGTGTCCGGATACGGACAATGATGGTATGGCCGAGGCCAACTGTTCCCTGGGTGGCGGCACGACCATCGGCCGCTTTCCCTGGAAGACCCTGGAGCTACTCGATATCTATGACACCAGCGGCCAGACTATATGGTATGCGCTGTCTGAAAACTACCGTTACGGCGCGAACAAGCAAATACCGTTAAACAGTGAGACCGAAGGTCAGCTATCAGTTGACGGAATCAATGATATCGTTGCAGTGTTATTTTCTCCGGGAGAACCGGTTACCGGCCAGAACAGGACATCAGGTTCGAATCTTATCAGTCATTATCTCGAAGATGATAATGCCGACGCTGATACCGCTTTCGTCACTACGCTTGCCGCGCCCAATGTCAAACGTCTTGATGGGATCTATGATGCCAATGATAGTCTTGTATTTAACGACAAGCTGGTTTACATCACTCGACAGGAACTGATGGACGCGGTGGAAAAAAGAGTGCTCGGTGAAGTCAGTCAGATACTAGGTAATTACTTCACTACCTATGGTGCCTATCCCTGGCTGGCGCCTTTCGCCGATCCAAAAGCCATTAACCGTAGTATTCAAGGCACGGCAGAAAGCGGTAGTTCATCGACACTATTAATAGATAGTGGACAGGACTTTCTTGAACTGGGCGTTGTAACAGGCGATGTCGTTTACAACATCACTGACAGTTCAATTGGTATTGTATCCGCTAATCCAACACTATCAGACCGCATAACGGTAGGCAGCCTGCGGCTCGGTGATGAAAACGACTTTGACCTGGATGATGAATATTACGTCGTCACAAAGAACCGAACTTCGGTGCTCACGGCCACGACAACATCTGGCAGCAGTGGCACTGTTTTAAGAGATAGCGTTAATAACCTCACCGAGATTAATATCGGCATCGGCGATATAGTTGATAACCTGAGTGACGGTTCCAGCGGTATTATCACCTCGATATCCAGTAGCCAGGTTGATGCTGCCTCACTTAGCGGCGGCACCAACAATGTGTTTGCTGTCGGAGACACTTACCAGATCAGGACCAATACCGGTATCGCTACTTCCTCCAGTACGACGCAATTACAGGACACCAGCAAGGATTTTGTTGCTATGGGGGTGCAGACTAACGACCTAATCTGGAATATGACCGATGATTCATTTGCCCGGGTGTCGACCGTAGCTGCCAATACACTCGGTTTTGATGAAATCCTCTACGGTACGGAAAACGATATCGATATCAATGACGATTATCAGCTTACGAGATTTGATTCTGCAACAGGAACCCGTGAAGGCATGTTGCCTATACATGAAGTAGGCATGCCGTTTGCTACCGGTTTCCATCTGGACTGGCGCATCACGCCGGACGCCGGCGATATTGTGTCGGATACATCTTTACTGACTACCTATATGAATCAATTTCTCAATTCGGAGATGGAATCGTTCGATGGTTCTGTAGGAATCTGTATCTGGTCAGTGGTTGATATGGCCGACTGCTATGGTTATAAGTGGGATTTTCTCAGTATCGCCGGCCGCATGACGTCAGGTAATAACACCGACAGGATTATCGATAGTGTTGCAAGCTTCGTGACAGAGAATGCTAAAACAGGCGATATTGCACAAAACTATGATGACGAATCAAGTGTCTATTCCGGTAATGCCGATGCAGGAACCTCCGGTACAACACTTATCGATGCCGGCAATGACTTCAGCAGTCTTATTCCCTACAGTTACCTGATACATAATACATCGCAGGGCACCCGTGGACTCATAGCAGATGTGATCGATGCCGATACAGTTATAGTCGCCCCTTATGTTGGTTCCGTTTCGACGGCGATTACCTTCAGCCCCGGTGACAACTATACGATATATGAACCACGCAGCGCCGTGGTGGATTACATTGTCGGCCAGACAGAGTTGGATACAGACCAGTACACGTCCTATAACCCGGATTTCGATACCAATGAATATTACCGCATCATTCCCGCGGCTAAATCCTATTCCGGGACTGCAACGGACGATGATGATGACATCCTCGAAGACACTTCTGTTGTTACAGCAGGAAGACCGAACGGTTTTCTGGATCTGGGCATTGAAGTCGGTGATATTGTCTATAACGATCATGCCAGTGGTGATTGGGGTGAGATAACTGCGGTAACAGCAACTACTGTTGAAACTAATTTGTATGGCGATCATGAACACTTCAGGGATGGTGATGACTATACGATCTACTACGATTACGTCTATTCCAGGGAGCATATCTATCACGCTAGAATAAGGGGTGAACAAAACACCAAAACGGTTTCAGAAACCCGCGTCAGGGACGTCTGTATGGGTTACCCGGCTGACTGTCCTGAAATCGCCGGTACAGCTACCAACGGCGGTGCAAGCTTTACTGTCTTGCAGGATACAACAAAAAATTTCAGCGGTTCCGGTGTCAGCATTGGTGATACGGTCACCAACTATACCGACGGCTCCAAGGGTTTGGTCTCTTCCGTATCTACCACGCAATTAACAGTAGGTTCATTAAGTGGTGGTACCCTGAACCGGTTCGATACGGGTGATGAATACAGTATTACGTCTCCGACCAGCACGAGCTTTAGCCTGAATGGGGGTATTGCTTTTCTCACCGTTAAGGATTACCAGGAAGACCGGGTCACGCAGGTTGGAGAGGCCACTTTTACACCCACCACAGCCAGTTCGGGTAGCGTGCGCGTTAACGATATTAAGTTTAATCTGGCAGAGGTTAATAATGACTTACCTGGTTGGTTCATAAAAAACGATTGGCACAAGCTGGTGTATGTTGCTTACAGTGGAAATGATGCACCTGGGGGCACCAGCGTTTGTACAGCGGGTACAAACTGTATAACGCTTGATGGTGCTTCATTGCCTGGCAATAACAACAGGGCATTATTGCTGGCCGCCGGTAATGAAACGACAACACTGAGAGATCAAAACTGTAATGTGCTTGGTAGTGCCGTTCAGCAGGACAGGACCTCCGGCTTAATCAACGCCTATTTTGAACTGGAGAACTGCGATTCAGCCGACGATACCTATACATTAAGCGGGCTGGCCGATGATTTTAACGATCAGGTCAGGGTTTTGGGGACATCACCCTGATAATTAACACTATGCATTCAACTCAGCAAAAAGGTTTTTCTCTTATTGAACTGGCTATCGTCCTGTTCGTCGTCGGGCTGGTGCTGGGTGGCGTGCTGCAACCTCTCGCAAACCGTGTCGAGTTCGAGAACCGGGCCGAGACGACCGATGATCTGGATGAGATCAAGGATATCCTGATGGGCTTTGCAATGGTCAATGGCTATCTGCCCTGTCCGGATACCGATGGTGACGGAAACGAAAACCTGATTACTGCACCAGGCGGTGTTCCGGGTCTGACCTGTGCCAGCGAGATCGGTGAACTGCCGGATATTACACTGGGCCTGATCGGTAATGATTCCTGGGACAATGACTATACCTATCGGGTAGACCAGGAATTTGCCGACCGAAATGACTCTGCTAACACGGATGGTAAGTCGACCGATACCTGCACCGCGACTTTGAATGTATCTTTTTCACTTTGCTCGGCTGGCGACATCACCGTGCTTGATGGTGATGGCGGCAATACCATCGCGAACAATATACCTGCCATCATCGTGTCTCACGGTGCCAATGATGATGAGACGCCGACGTCCCATGAAGAAGAGAACTACGACGACTCGACCAATGCCAACGATACGCTGGGCAGTTTCGTACAGCGAGGTTACAGCCAGGACGCTACCAATGGTTTTGATGACATCGTTATCTGGGTTTCGCCGCACATACTTAGAAGCAAGATGGTTGATGCGGGCGTGTTGCCCTAGCGCCTGCTAGGAAGAGAGTTCGAAACAGACCCGTCCGGGCTGATTATGCAGCAGTGAAAGTTGGTAACCCGCAGCAGTGGCCTGTTTACTTGCCTGGTAGAGACCAATACCCAGTCCGTTATCCGATTTCACCGGGCCGTTAAATAAGCCTTTAACGATTGATTCAGGAATCGAAGTGCCGGAATCACACACTATCAGTTTTATAAGCTGGTCATTACATAGCAGCGTTACGACCACTCTTACGTTGGTGCCGCTCATCATCTTTGAATGAGCATTTTCAAGCAGGTTATCGACGACGCTGTCAAACAGTTCGGCAGTGATCATCGGGTCGGCTTGGAGATCTTCTTCACAACTGACACCAATCAACTGGTTTCGTTTTTTAAACTCCCGCCACCAGTCCTTCAGGTATACCTTATCTTCTGTTTGTTCCTGCGGCGACTGTAGCTTGTCCAGCGCCAGCTGCAGTCGCTGAGTCAGACCCGGTAACTGCCTTTTTAGAACCTGCTGTGTCGCATGCGAACTGATGTTTGCCGAATCATTGGCTATGAGGCTCGCAATCGCCTGGAAAGATTGCAACAGGTTTTTTATGTCATGGGTAATACGTGCGCCGGTTTCATAGATCGCGCGTAAATGCGCCTGCTTGGTCAACTCGTTCTGGCGGATTTTGTTGGTATAAAA
>CAJIBF010000202.1_pt1 | contig 14625 bp, 10 predicted proteins | sample 9199291 | NCBI WGS metagenome assembly CAJIBF01 (sample SAMEA7708293, study PRJEB35096) | sediment metagenome | biome: marine neritic benthic zone biome [ENVO:01000025]; feature: sediment [ENVO:00002007]; material: shallow marine sediment [ENVO:03000034] sea grass bed [ENVO_01000059] ...
ACGCAATAACCTGGAACAGGAAGTCAGTGACAGAACGAAAAAACTCAACGAAACGCTTGATGCCTTATCGGCGACCTATGCCAAGGTTGAAAAACTTAATTACACGGATGCACTTACCGATATAAAAAATCGACGTTTCTTCGACGAGTTCTATGCACATGAATTGAATAATGCGGTCCGTAGCAATGGCTCTATTGCTCTGCTGGTTGTCGATGTCGACAATTTTAAGATGATTAATGACCGATATGGACACCATGCTGGTGATAAGGTATTGATAGGCGTCAGCCAGTGTATCCAGGAATGTTTGCCCAGGAAAAATGATTTTGTTGCGCGCTATGGCGGAGACGAGTTCATGGTGGTGTTGCCATTTACCGACAAGGAAGGTGCGTTGCTTACGGCAAAACGCATCAAGGATAAGATCACTGAATTACAAACAATAAACGAGAATGATGTTATCACGATCACGGTCAGTATCGGTTTGTCAGCCATAGAGCCCAGTAAGGTTAATGACAGGGAAAAACTCCTGGTGCAGGCCGACAGGGCACTGTATGAAGCCAAGGAAATGGGTCGCGATCGTATACGCAGTTACCAGAATGGAAGCGTAGAGATCAAGAATATTGATAGCTAGTCTTCTCGTCTCCTAATCAGCTTTTCTCTCACTGAACTACTGAAACGTATTTAGTCTACTACTGCAGTAGCTGTTCTTTGGCTGCCTGTATATTGCACTCAGGCCGTTTTCATAGTTTTATATTATTTTTACTTATTACCTGAAGCGGTAACGCGCTTATTCAACAGATAAATGGATTACACGGAAAGCTTTCTGCCGGAACTCGTCGTATGGATCACCAGTGCTGTTACTTTACTGATTCTGGCATTGGTTATTTCCAGGGTTGACTGGGTCAAGACCTTTCGACGCGGCACATTTAATGTCTGGGCTGTCAGTGTATTTGCTCTTGCCGTTGTATGGATGATTCGTGCCAGCATTGATAATGGCATGAATATTCACATCCTGGGCACAATGCTGTTTACGCTGATGTTTGGCTGGCGGTTGGGTGTGCTTGGCATCAGCCTGGTCAGTTTGCTGGTCTGTCTCTGGGGCAATATCCTGCCGGCCAACCTTGCAGCAATGATCCTCATCAACGCCGTGTTTGCTGTGACTTTTTGCTATTTTATTTTTCTCGTTATAGAGGCTGTGTTGCCGCACAATCTTTATATCTACCTTTACCTGTCCGCTTTCTTTGGGTCTGCGCTCAGCTACAGTCTGACCGGAACTCTATCGGCCGCGCTGCTGGGCCTGTTCGGCGCACAGTCCTGGTCGTTCCTGATCGATGTCTACCTGCCGCTATATTATTTAATGAGTTTTGCCGAGTCTTTTCTGACCTGCGGTTTGCTGACGATGTTTGTTGTGTATCGCCCGGCCTGGGTATTCAGTTTCAGGGACGAGCGCTATCTCACAGGTAAGTGATGGGCTAATGGTCTGAAGTCTTTTCTACTTCGACACAAGCATCATAGGCGGCCTGGCCGGCACTGAAAGCAAATAGGTCAACGGCTTCGTCAGGTATACAACTTGCGCCGCTGGTCAGCCTGTTAATGCCGCTCCAGCCATCACGCATCCAGACCATGCCCGGACTGATTTTTTCGGTAACGACAGCCCTGGCCTCCATTTCTCCCCGCTGGTTGAGAATACGAATCCAGTTGCCGTTCACTATATCACGACTGTGTGCATCGTCGGCAGAGAGCCAGAGTTCGGGTTCCCGGTTGTGTTTACGTAATCCGGGCAAGGCCTGGCCATGGTCATAGAAGCCATGAAAATGCTTTAGCGTTCGTCCCTGACGAAATGTAAGCGGATAGTCTGCCGTCGCAGAAAGAGGCACGTAGTCCGGTAATGCCGGAAGACCCAGTTCCTCGGCCTGCTGGGAATAAAACTCCACCTTGCCGGACGGTGTCGTAAAGTGTCTATCGATATAGGCCTGATGTTCAATATTCAAAGCGCGAATACCGCCCTCCTGTCGCAACTCGGCTACAGTTGCCCCGCCGGTAGAGGGGTGACGGATAACGGTATCGATGAATCCTTCATCACCATCCCAAGGAAAAAAATCCTTGAGCTCGAAGTGCTCAGCAAGCTGCTGCAATATCTGGCTCAAAGTATGTGTGTCTGCCGGCGTCGGCAAGGCCTGTTCCATGAAATACAGATGTGTGTTGGTCATCTTGCAGCCAATCTGCTCCAGCCAGGCCGTCGCAGGTAAAACGATATCCGCATGCCGTCGTATGGTGTCGTTACTAAACAAATCATGACAGACAATTAAATCAAGCTTAGCCAGGGCCTGGTCAATTTCCATGCTATCGGCAAACGATGAGAGCATATCGGTGCCTGATAACAGCAAGGCTTTGACCTCATTCTTCAGCAAGGCGTTAGTCATGGCGGACATTTGATTTGGAATGATCTGTTTACAGCTATTACCTGATTGAGGCGCAATGCTGTTCAGGGCCTGTCCGGAAGATTTAGCGCCATGGCGTGGTCCTAGCCCGGCTCCGGGCAGGCCAAGCTTGCCTGTTAATGCCGGCAGGCAGGAGATAGCCCGACCAGCTTGCCAACCATGCCGGTGTTTATGCATGGAACTGCCGCCGACCAGTATCATGGCCTTGCTTGTTGCGGCATAGTCTCTCGCCAGCTGTTTTATCGCATCACTGCTGAGTCCTGTCTCTTTAGCAGCCCATTCCGGTGAGTACTTTTGCACATGTGCTTTGAGTTCATTAAAACCGATCGTATGTTTCTGTATGAAACTATGATCCAGCAAGTCTTCTGCAACCAGTACATGCATCATTGCCAGCGCCAGTGCGGCGTCACTACCTGCCTGAATCAGGTAGCTGCTATCGGAAAGTGCAGTGGCCTCGCTCTGGCGGATATCGATGGTCATAATCCTGGCGCCGCGCTTTTTCGCCTTGCGCAGGTGCGGTGCCGTATTGGGTTGGCTGGCGATATTGGCGCCCCAGAGAATGATCAGGTCTGAGTGTGCCGACATATCCTCCTTGGTGTGCACGTCCAGTATGCCGGTCAGACCAAAACCGAAACCGGCCAGTCCCCAGCAAATCATGGCCGGATGCCACCACTGGCAACCGTATAAATGTGCAAAACGCTGTGACAGTAAACCACCGAGTCGCGTGCCGTAGTTCGTAGCTGCATCGCCATGACCCAGCCAGATGCCAAATTCTTCCGGCTCGATTTGCTGCAGTCGAGCAGTGATATGACCCATTGCGTCTTCCCAGCTAACGGTTTCCCAGTTTGCATTGCGGTCTCGACGCATCAAGGGGTGCAGGATACGGTTCGGGTTATTGATTATCTCTTTTGCGGCCTGTCCACGCAGACACAGGAAACCCTGGCTATCCGGATTCTCGTTATCGCCAGTAATCGTTTTCAGCTGGTCGTCTTCTACCGTCACCTGCATGCCGCATAGCGTAGGATGGCAATTCATAGGGCACATGGTGCGTATGGTGCGGGAACTCGCCATTGTTAGCGGACTGCCAGTGGTCAGTTTTTAGAAATCGTCCAGAGAGAATCGATAAAGCGTTCTTTTGGATCGTTATAGTGCGCAGCAATATCGAAACCACTCTGGTTACACAGATGTTCGATATCCTGTCGCAGATACTTAAACGAATACTCAAGGTGGATGGGTTCGTATTGATTAAAATCGAAAGAACGTTCGAGCTGCTTGATATAAACAACCTGGTTCTGTTTTGATAGTAAATAACTTTCCATTGCACCCAGCACCGGATTGTAAGTGCCATAGTGCTGAAATTGATCGATGATAAATTCACCACCCAGTTCACGGTTGATGCGTCTAAGCAGGTTAAGATTAAATTCCTCCGTATAGCCGGCAGAATCGTTATACGCAGTATGTAACACGTCGAGATCTTTTTTCAGATCAAAACCGATTAACGCATAGTCGCCGGGTTTTAATATCGCCCTTAACTGATTTAGAAAGCGTTGACTCTGGAGTTGATTGAAATTACCAATATTGGAGCCAAGAAATAAAACCAGTTGGCGATTATTCGAATGCTCCCTGACATAGCGGAGACCTGAAAAGTACTCAGCAATGACACCGTGTACCGACAGATTGGTGTGCTTTTCTATGTTTTTTTCCAGCTGATCCATCGCCTTTTCAGAAATATCGATCGGATAAAAATTAACGCGTTTGCCACGTTCAATAAATCCGTCGATGATGAGCTGGGTTTTGTGTCCATCCCCCGCGCCCAGTTCGATGATATCTATTTCATCGGTGTCGATAACGTCCGCCAGTACAGATTTGATATCTTCAAGGATGCGATATTCTGTCTGTGTTAAGTAATAGTCTTCGTGCCCGCTGATTTTCTGAAACAGGATACTGCCGGTCTCATCATAAAAGTATTTTGCAGGAATATTTTTCGGGTTGGACTGAAGACCCTGAAGCAGATCCCTTGCGAACTGACCCGGAAGATACTCTGAGTCTGAACGCTGTTGCTCGAACAGGTTACAAACTTTCATGCGGCGTCCTCTGCCAGCCTGATGCCGGAAAACATCCAGCGCTGATGAGGTTCATAAAAATTCCTGTAGCTGTTTCTGAAGTGGCCCGTCGGTGTAGCGATGCAGCCTCCGCGAAGTACGAATTGATTACACATGAACTTGCCGTTGTATTCCTGTAAGGGACCTTCATAGGCCTGGTATCCGGGATAGGGCGAATAATGACTGGAAGTCCATTGCCAGACCTGGTTAGCGCCTGCGTTGCAGTCGACAGGATGCAATGATGATTCGCTTGCAACTGGTTTTGTATTGATTTTATCAAGAGCAAGCTCACTTTCCTGCTCGGTTGGCAGTCGTAGGCCACGCCAGCTGGCATATGCATGCGCCTCAAAATAACTGAGGTGACATACCGGTGCATTTAACTGTAGCGGTTGCAGACCGTATAGCGTGTATTCGTACCAGCCAGCGTCCCGATGTTGCCAGTAAAGCGGTCTGGAGATGTTATTTTGATTGATGAAGTCGAAGCCCTTGCTCAGCCAGTGCTCCGGCTTGCTGTAACCCTCGTCATTGATGAACTCCAGGTACTCCGCATTGGTAACAAGCGATTTGCTTATATTAAAGGGATAAACGTATGTCTTGTGTCGGGGCTGTTCATTGTCATAGGCAAAACTGTTGCCGGTGTGTCCTACCTCATACAGTCCCTCATCAAATTCCAACCAGCCTGTTTCCGTTGCCGGGCTAGCGGGCATAGATTGTTCTGCATAGCCAGGTAATAGCGGATTCACGCCGAGGATGTATTTAATGTCCATCAGCAGTAATTCCTGGTGCTGCTGTTCATGGTGCAGGCCCAGTTCAATGATACAGTCGATTTCCTCGTTGTAATCATGTTGCTGCAGCAGTTCGGCAAGCATGTCATCGATGCGTTGTCGATACTCCAATACTTCTTTGACTGTGGGTCTGGAAAGGTCACCCCGCTCAGACTGCACCCAGTGTTTTCCAGCAGCCTTGTAATAGGAGTTAAAAAGCACGCCAAACTGATCGTTGAATCGCTGATAACCCGGGACAAAAGGGGCGAGAAGCATTTCTTCAAAAAACCAGGTAGTGTGGCCGAGATGCCACTTTGGCGGGCTGACTTCAGGTACAGGCTGCGTGACGTAATCTTCAATTTCAAGATTGCGGCAAATCGCTGTAGACTTGTGTCGTGTCTCGAGAAAGTCGTTAATGAGCTGTTCGCGAGATGAATTAACCTGTTGCGAAGATAGCATAGCATCCATACCCTAAAGCATTATATTTGTTTAAATAAATGATAATATTAAATTTTTGTGAATAGGTTATTGATCATAGCTGCTCGAAATCGTAAGTTAAACCGGTGATGCCAGTTTATTTCGGCAGGAACATACTTAATCCATAGAGTCTAACAAACATGTCTACTATCCCTCGAATAAACACCATTGCAGCCTGCCTGACTCTGTTTCTTGCGTTTTCATTGATATCGATGCCGGCTTTTTCTGAGGATAGTGCAGAGCAACAGGCTGAACAGGCCCTTGATGGAGAGCTGTTGTTGCCAGATGACTACAATCAGGCGCAAGAGAAAAAATGCATGACGGTATGTGAACAGTGGGGGGAAGACTGTATAATCAACCCCAGAACAGGCGGCAGGAAATGTCGTCGCGTTTGTAAATCATTTGCAGAAGAGTGTTTTTAGCTGAACATTGGCTTTAGCCCCGTATTTCCCGATTATTTTCAAGTAGCTGAACCATTTATTACCCTTTTAGGTATGAATCGTGCTACCTGTAATGGCGAGTATCGGTAGTTCCCTGGTAAATAAGACGCGAAAGTGGCGGAATTGGTAGACGCGCTGGATTTAGGTTCCAGTGGGGTATCCCGTGAGAGTTCGAGTCTCTCCTTTCGCACCAGTATCAGTCGAGGACCAGGCAAGTTAGAATTATTATAATCTATTAATTTATGAGGTTTGATAGGGATGCAAGTATCCATAGAAAATACTGGCTCGTTAGAGCGTAAACTTCGTGTCGAGGTGCCCGAAGAGCAGGTCAGTTCCCAGGTGAGCGAGCGCCTGCAAAAATTAAGTAAAACGACCCGCGTACAGGGTTTTCGACCCGGTAAAGTGCCATTGAAGGTGATTCAGGGTCGTTATGGGGTGCAGGTCAGGCAGGAAGTTGTCGGTGAGCTCGTGCAGTCAAGCCTCTATGAAGCCATCAACCAGGAAAATCTTAAACCAGCTGGCCCGCCCAGAATTGAAGATATTGCAGATAATAACGGTGAGAACCTGGCGTATACCGCGGTCATTGAAATCTATCCTGAAATCAAGCTGAAGCCGGTGGCTGAGCTCGAAATAGAGCGCCCGGTTGGCACCATCGAAGATCAGGATATCACTGATATGATTGAAGTTTTAAGCAAACAGCAGCGCCAATTAGAGGTTGTCGAACGGGCCTCGAAAGAGGGTGACACAGTCGATATCAATTTTGAAGGTTTTCTGGATGGCGAGGCTTTCGAGGGTGGCAAGGCGGATAATTACAAGCTTGAGCTGGGTTCAAACAGTTTTATTGAGGGTTTTGAGCAAGGTTTGGAAGGAAAAAAGGCCGGCGAGGAGTTGAGCCTGAACTTGAAATTTCCCGAGGATTACGGAAAAGAGGAATTTCAGGGTAAAGACGTCGAATTCAAGGTCAAGGTTAATACGGTTAATGAGCCCGTTTTGCCCGAAGTCGATGCCAATTTTATGGGAACCTTTGGCGTTAAAGATGGCAATGAAGATACTTTCCGTGCCGAACTCAGACGTAATATGGAGCGCGAACTCGAGCTGAGCTTGCGGCAACGCGTCAAAAATACTGTGCTGGACACTCTGCACAGTGAAAACAACGTCGAATTACCACAGTCGATGGTGGCCAGCGAACGTCAACGTGTGCGCGAGGAACTGGAAGAAAACATGAAACGCCAGGGTATGGATGCCGCGGCGCTGGGCAAAGCCGATGATGCACTGTTTAATGAGCAGGCCGAGCGACGTGTTGCTCTGCAATTAATCGTTGCTGAGATTATCAAGCAGAATGAGCTTAAGGCAGAGCCGGCAAAAGTGCGCAGCATGGTCGAGGAAATGGCCGCCGGATATGAAGACCCTAACGCTGTAATTAACTGGTACTATTCTGACAAGAATAACCTGGCCCAGGTTGAAGCACTGGCGCTCGAAGATGTTGTCATAAACTGGGTTTTGACCAATGCGAAGGTCACAGAAAAGGCAAGTTCGTTTGACGAAATTATGAATAAAGGGCAGACTGCCGGTTAAAGATTAGCTGGTATTTGTCCGATAACGGATAACTATGAATAACAATGAAATCAAGGCACTAAACCTGGTGCCAATGGTCGTAGAACAAACCTCGCGTGGCGAGCGTGCCTACGATATCTATTCCCGCCTCTTAAAGGAACGCGTTGTATTTCTGGTCGGACCTGTAGAGGATAATGTAGCAAACCTGATCGTTGCCCAATTCCTGTATCTTGAGTCGGAAAATCCTGATAAGGATATACATTTCTATATCAACTCACCCGGCGGATCGGTCACTGCAGGTCTTGGTATCTACGACACCATGCAATTTATCAAGCCGCATGTCAGCACGATGTGTGTCGGACAGGCCGCGAGCATGGGTGCATTGCTATTAGCCGGCGGTGAAGCCGGTAAACGCTACAGCCTGCCACATTCAAGGGTCATGATTCACCAGCCGCTGGGCGGTTTCCAGGGGCAGGCAACGGATATTGATATCCATGCCAGAGAAATACTGTATGCGAGAGAGCGTTTGAACCACATACTGGCCAGACATACCGGACAGGAACTTGAACAAATTCAGAACGATACAGAGCGTGATAACTTCATGAGTGCAGAGTCGGCGAAGGAATACGGCATTATTGATAACGTGTTGTCAAATCGTCCAAATTTGAATCAGACGATGTCTGACAATTTGGAAAGTGTGGATTAAACTGTATTTGAGGGATTAAGTTCGGAGCGTAATATGACTGATCGCAAACAAGGCAAAAACGACGGTGATAGACTTTTATACTGTTCATTTTGTGGAAAAAGCCAGCATGAAGTCCGAAAGCTGATTGCGGGCCCCTCTGTATTTATTTGTGATGAATGTGTAGAGCTCTGCAATGACATCATTCGCGAGGAAATCCAGGAAAAATCGGTAACCGGCGCCGGTACCGCACTGCCAACCCCGCATGAGATCAACAAAATTCTTGATGAGTACGTAATTGGCCAGAACAAGGCTAAAAAAATACTCTCGGTTGCTGTTTACAATCATTACAAGAGACTCGAACAGGGTATTAAGAAATCGGATGTCGAGCTGGCTAAAAGTAATGTTTTGCTGATTGGTCCGACCGGTAGTGGTAAAACGCTGCTGGCCGAGACGATGGCGCGACTGTTAAATGTGCCTTTTACCATCGCCGATGCGACGACCCTGACCGAGGCCGGTTATGTTGGTGAAGATGTTGAAAACATCATTCAGAAACTATTACAAAAATGCGATTACGATGTAGACAAGGCCCAGACCGGGATTGTTTATATCGATGAAATTGACAAGATTTCCCGCAAGTCTGACAACCCGTCAATTACCCGTGATGTCTCCGGTGAGGGTGTACAACAGGCGTTACTGAAGCTGATAGAAGGTACGGTAGCCTCTGTCCCACCGCAGGGTGGCCGCAAGCATCCGCAACAGGAATTTCTGCAGGTGAATACGGCTAACATATTATTCATCTGTGGCGGTGCTTTTGCCGGACTCGACAAGATTATCCGTGAACGCTCCGAGAAAGGCGGTATCGGTTTTTCTGCCGAGGTTAAGAGTAAAGACGACAGAAAGAGCATCAGTGAGATTATCCACTCTGTCGAGCCAGAGGATTTAATCAAATATGGATTGATTCCTGAATTCGTCGGTCGCTTGCCGGTAGCAGCGACGCTGGACGAGTTGGACGAAGACCAGCTCGTGCAAATATTGCTTGAACCGAAAAATGCCATTACCAAGCAGTATGTCCGACTGTTCGAGATGGAAGGCTGTGAACTTGAGTTTCGCGAAGATGCCCTGCGCGCGGTAGCGATGAAGTCAATGGAACGTAAAACAGGAGCCCGCGGGCTTCGCTCCATAATGGAAAACGTACTGCTTGATACGATGTATGATTTACCCTCTATGGATAATATTACCAAGGTCGTCATCGATGAGGGCGTCATCAACGGTGAATCCGAACCGCTTATGATTTACGACGGTTCCGAAATGCCCAAGGCGGCGTCGGACTAAGCCGCCATTTCTGTCTTTCGACATACGACATCTCTATTTCACCTGTACAAGCGCTATATGCGCTTGAATTATATGCTTTTGTCACAATCTAAGAATTTAATCACAGCCTGCGAGTTGTAATATCCTAAACTTATCAAAATACCAAGGTTCCCATGACTCAAGAAACTGAAACTTTACCCGTCCTGCCGCTTCGCGATGTTGTGGTTTATCCACATATGGTGATCCCGCTTTTTGTCGGCCGTGAAAAGTCTATCAAGGCGCTTGATAGAGCAATGGATGGGAGTAAGCAAATCCTGCTGGTTGCCCAGAAAAGTGCAGCCGACGATGACCCGGGCCAGGATGAAACCTATGATATAGGTACGCTTGCAAACATATTGCAGTTGCTCAAATTACCGGATGGCACCATCAAGGTCCTGGTTGAAGGCACCGCCAGGGCAAATATCGTCAAATACGCTGAAGATGATGGCATGTTCATTGCCGATGTTGAGGTACTGGAACCCAGTATCATTGATGAGCAGGAACTCGATATTCATGCTCGTTCGGCAATGAATCAGTTTGAGCAATACGTCAAATTGAACAAAAAGGTCCCGCCGGAAATTATTTCCTCGCTCACCAGCATTGATGATGCCAGTAGACTGGCGGACACCATTGCGGCACACATGTCGATAAAGATAGAGGAAAAACAACATGTTCTGGAAATTATCGATATTAAAGACCGTCTCGAACATTTGATTCACCTGATGGAGTCGGAGATAGATCTGCTGCAGGTTGAAAAGCGCATCCGTGGCCGTGTCAAATCGCAGATGGAAAAGAGCCAGCGCGAGTATTATCTGAATGAACAGATGAAGGCGATTCAGAAAGAATTGGGTGAAATGGAAGATGTACCCAATGAACTTGAAGAACTGGCAGAAAAAATTGAAAAGGCCGGTATGCATAAAGAGGCCAAAGAAAAAGCAGAATCCGAATTAAACAAGTTGCGGATGATGTCGCCGATGTCGGCCGAAGCCACCGTGGTCAGGAATTACATCGATTGGCTCGTGCAGGTGCCCTGGAAAAATCGCAGCAAGGTTTCACAGGACATTATCAAGGCCGAAGAGGTGCTTGAAGAGGATCATTACGGTCTGGATAAAGTAAAGGAACGCATACTCGAATATTTGGCGGTCCAGCAACGCGTGAAGAAAATGAAGGGTCCGATTTTATGCCTGGTCGGGCCTCCGGGGGTGGGTAAAACATCGCTCGGTCGTTCTATAGCTCGCGCTACCAATCGCAAGTTTGTGCGCATGTCGCTGGGTGGCGTTCGTGATGAAGCAGAGATTCGCGGGCACAGAAGGACCTATATCGGTTCTATGCCAGGCAAGATTGTCCAGGGCATGTCGAAAATTGGTAAGAAAAATCCGCTGTTTTTACTGGATGAAATCGACAAGATGGCGATGGATTTTCGTGGTGATCCGGCATCGGCCTTACTGGAGGTACTGGATCCAGAGCAGAACAATACATTTAACGATCACTACCTGGAAGTCGATTACGACCTGTCAGAAGTCATGTTCGTGACGACGGCAAACAGTCTGAATATCCCGGCACCACTGCTGGATCGCATGGAAGTTATCAGGCTATCCGGTTACACTGAAGATGAAAAAGTGAATATTGCAAGACGCTATCTGATTCCTAAACAGATGGAGCGTAACGGATTAAAAACCGAAGAGGTGAAAATCCGGGACAGCGTGCTGCGAGATATCATACGTTATTACACACGCGAAGCGGGGGTACGTAACCTGGACCGCGAGATCGCGAATATCTGTCGTAAGGTAGTCAAGCAGATACTGCTTAAGCCTACTGGTAAATGCCTGATCATTACATCGAAGAAACTTGAGTCTTTACTTGGCGTGAAGCGCTATCGCTATGGCAAGGCGGAAGAAGAGAATCGCATTGGACAGGTCACCGGCCTGGCCTGGACTGAAGTCGGTGGCGAGTTGCTCACTGTAGAAGCAGCGATGGTTGCGGGCAAGGGCAAGATAACGCGAACCGGTAAACTTGGCGACGTTATGCAGGAGTCTATTGAGGCCGCCATGACCGTTGTCAGAAGTCGCAGCGAAGTACTCGGAATTGAAGCCGATTTCTATAAGGAACATGATTTTCATATACATGTACCTGAAGGAGCGACACCAAAGGATGGTCCCAGTGCCGGTGTCGCGATGTGTACCGCGCTGGTTTCCGCGTTATCCGGAACTCCGGTCAAGTCCAGTGTCGCCATGACGGGTGAAATAACACTTCGTGGAGAAGTTTTACCTATTGGCGGTTTGAAAGAAAAGCTGCTGGCTGCATTGCGTGGCGGTATAGAAACAGTCTTAATACCTCATGAAAACAACAGGGAATTAGCAGAGATACCCAAGAATATTAAACAAAATCTTGATATTCGACCGGTAAGATGGATAGATGAAGTGCTCGAAGTTGCTCTTGAGGAAATGCCAAAACCGGCTGTAAAAAAGCGGGCAAAGTCTGATATAGTTAAAGGCGAAGACGCCAGAGGAAATGAGAAGAACGACTCTATAAGGCCTCATTGAATTTAACTTTGCTTATGTGCGCATATTTACGAAACCTTTGCTTGACGCGCATTTGAGCACTTGGTATAAATCTCGCGCTCTTTTATTTGCGGGTCACTCTACTAATACAACCCTCTCCAGTAGGTTAGGTTAGCAAACTGTTCTTGAGGTTATTTAACAAGGGGAAAAAATACTATGAATAAAGCTGAACTTATCGATGCTGTTGCAGATTCTGCCGATCTATCTAAAGCTGCTGCCGGCCGTGCACTTGATTCTGCAATTGAAACGATAACCAAAGCTCTCAAAAAGGGAGACACAGTTACGTTAGTTGGATTTGGAACATTCTCTGTACGCAAGCGTGGTGCTCGTACAGGCCGCAATCCACGAACCGGTGAAGCTATCAAGATCAAGGCTTCCAAGGTTCCTGGTTTTAAAGCTGGCAAAGCTCTGAAGGATGCCATAAACTAGCGCGCCTTCGGGTGCTTAGCTCAGTTGGTAGAGCGTCGCCCTTACAAGGCGAAAGTCGGGAGTTCGAGCCTCTCAGCACCCACCAGAACCCACCGGAGTGGTAGTTCAGTTGGTTAGAATACCGGCCTGTCACGCCGGGGGTCGCGGGTTCGAGTCCCGTCCACTCCGCCAACTAAAGAAACGAGCGGGCGTATCATTTCATGATACGCCCGTATTTAATTGTGCAGAAAAAGTTAGTGAAGTAAGACAATGTTAGGATCAATCAGAGACAAAGCGACAGGTTGGATAGCCGGGGTTATCGTCGGTGCACTTATCATTTCATTTGCCTTCTGGGGCGTCAGTTTTTACTTTGGACAGGGCGGTGATGTCAATGTAGCCAAAGTGAATGAAACTGAAATCGATCTGCAGACGTTCCAGCGTTCTTTCATGAACCTGCGTCAGCAGATGAAATCAATTTTCGGCGATGAGCTTTCGCTTGAAGAAGAAGAATTGATTCGCCAGCAGACGCTGACAAAACTGATAAATACCGAAATTGTCAATCAGATCGTTAAAGACAATAACTTCAGGATTACCGATCAGCAAGTCCTTGCAACCATTACCAATCTCGAACTATTTCAGGATGAAGATGGTTTCGATCGAAGGAAATATGAGCAAAGCATATACAGCCTGGGCATGGAACCCGCTTATTTTGAACAGCAATTAAAAATGGACTTGCTGGCTGAGCAGTTACAGGCCGGTCTTGCAGAAACACTGTTTGTGACTGATGCCGAAAGAGAAACCGTGCTCAGATTGAAGTCACAAACGCGTGACATTACCTATGCGATACTCAATATCGATGACCATCTTGGTGGATTTGATGTATCTGATAGCGACGCTGACAGCTTTTACCAGGAGAACAAGGAAAACTACAAGGAACCGGAAAAAGTTAAAGTTGCATACCTTGAGCTGAACGTAAACAAACTCTCTGAAAACGTCGAAGCGACGGAAGAAGAGTTACGTGAATATTATAACGCCAATAAAGACACTTACGATGTTGCCGAACAGCGTTCTGTGACCAGGCTATCAGTCAAGATTGAAGAAGAAACCTCCGATGAGGATATTGCTGCTGCCAGAGAGGTCATTGACGCTGCGCTGACCATGGTGAATGAAGGCAAGGACTTCGAAGAGATCGTAAAAGCCTTCACCGAAGAGGGCAAAGGGGCACTGGAATTCAGTGAGAATGCTTTCATTACGCGTGGCATCCTGGACGAGGCTATTGATGAATTTCTGTTCAACAATGATGAAAATGCGACCAGTGATGTTATTCAAACCGATAAAGGCTTTTACATTGCCAGAGTGGGTGAGATTCGCGGCGGTCCAAAGAACACCTTTGAAAATGTTGCCGAACAGGTTGCTAATGACTATCGAATAAGTCAGGCGGAATTACAGTTCTTTGAATTGTCTGATCAACTTACTACGCTTGCCTACGAGCATCCTGATACGCTTGAGATAGCTGCAGAGTCAATCGGCCAGGATATTACTGAAACCGAATTCTTCAGCCGCGTGAATAACAATGAAGATGTTACTTCCAATTCCAGGGTTATTGCGGCCAGTTTCAAACGTGAATTGATCGATTCCGGGGAAAACAGTGATGCAATTGAGCTTGGCGATAATCACATTGCTGTTTTACGAGTACTTGAATACAAGGCAGCGGCTATCAAACCGTTTGAACAAGTTAAAGAGGAAATTGTTGCTGATATTAAGCGAGAACGCGCTATCGAAAAGCTAAAGAAAGAAGGCGAAAATATCGTCTCTCAGCTTGAATCCGGCGTTAGTGTCGACGGTG
>CAJIBF010000248.1_pt1 | contig 14468 bp, 18 predicted proteins | sample 9199291 | NCBI WGS metagenome assembly CAJIBF01 (sample SAMEA7708293, study PRJEB35096) | sediment metagenome | biome: marine neritic benthic zone biome [ENVO:01000025]; feature: sediment [ENVO:00002007]; material: shallow marine sediment [ENVO:03000034] sea grass bed [ENVO_01000059] ...
GCTAATGCTATAAAGCTTTAGAATGATAGTAAGCAGATACTATCGTTTTAGAGCTTTATAGCATTAGCCTGTTCCAGGCGCTCTGGTGTGCCGATATCGTTCCAATAGCCCGCGTGGAGAACCCCGGTCACGGCGCCGTTTTCCATTGCCGCTATTAGCAACGGCGCCAGCGCGCGATGACCCGGTTCGAGGTTTTCGAACATCCTGGTCTGGTATACGCCGATGCCACTGTAGGTGAATTTTTCTTTGCCGGTTGCATGCACCCGGTCATTATCCAGTGCGAAATCCCCTTCCGGGTGATGCGCAGGGTTGGGTACCAGTACCAGGTGCGCCTCGCTGTCGAGGCTGGCTGGAAGGCACGCATAATCGAAGTTGGTATAGATATCGGCATTGGCAACTATAAAAGGCCCATCACCCAACAGCGGCAAGGCATTGATAATGCCGCCGGCCGTTTCCAGGGGCTCATCACCTTCATCTGAATACGCTATCTCCACGCCAAGTTCATTACCGTTCCCGAGCCGGGCATGCATCTGCTCGCCAAGTGCCCCGGTGTTAATCACCAGTTGCTCTATACCGGCCTGCTTAAGCGCTGCAATCTGATGCATGATCAGCGGTTTTCCCCGTACCTCGAGCAGTGGTTTAGGTATTGAGTCGGTTAATGGCCGCATGCGTTCGCCACGACCTGCCGCGAGAATCATGGCTTTCACTGTTGTTGTTCCAGAGCCGGTAGCACGGTTTCTTCGATTAAATCGCAAAGCGGTTGCAATTCCGGGTAGGCGGGACGCAGGTCGACTATGTACGACAAGGTCCGTGGAATATCCGCGAGGTAGCCGGATTTACAATCGCGATGCCACAGCCGTGCGAATATGCCGCTGGCTTTAAGCTGTCGCTGCACACCCGTCAGGTCGAACCAGCGTTTGAACTGCTCACTATCAAGTTTGAACTCTTTACTGTCTTTAAGCTGGTCCAGGTAGTAGTCAAGCCACTGTTGAATAGTTGTTTCCGGCCATTTGATATAACAATCCTTTAACAGCGATACCAGGTCGTAGCTAACAGGCCCGGTCACGGCATCCTGATAATCCAGAACACCAGGGCAGTGATCTGAAGTCACCATCAGGTTGCGAGAATGATAGTCCCGGTGCACAAATACCGCAGGTTGCTGCTGTGCGTTGTCGATTAATAAACGATATATTGTCTGCAAATTGCCTCGTTCAATGACGCTATCATCCACTGCCAGGTGTTCCTTTAACAACCAGTCGTTAAACAGGTTCATTTCCCGCTGCAACAGGGTTTCATCATATGCCGGTAAGCCTTCACTGTCTGCCAGCAGCTGCATACGAACCAGGGTATCTATAGCCGTTTTGTAAAGCTTGTCCGAGCGGTCAGTGTGCAAATGTTTCAGATATTGGTCGTTGCCAAGATCGCTGAGTAATAACAAACCATCTGACAGATTTTGTTCCAGTATCAAAGGCGCATTGACATGACAGGCATGCAGGCGACGAGTGATGTCGATGAAGGGCCGGCAATCTTCATGCTCCGGTGGTGCATCCATGATGATGTAGCTCTCGGTATTATGCGTAACGCGGTAATAACTTCGAAAGCTGGCATCCTCGGAGGCCGGTTTGACATCGAACTGCCTGTCGGGAAACAGCGTGCCTAACCAATCATCCAGTATTTGAGAACGAGTGGGCATAGCTTATTAGATAGTGATAATCGGAAAGAATACTAATAATTTATTAAAGTAATCAGTCATACTGACCAGCCTGTTTTCCAGTCATGCCTGATTCTGGCATCATTAATTCAGTTTATAACACTTTAAAGGATGTTTTGGCAGATGCTGCTATCTTGTCTGTTTGTTCTGGTTGGCCTCACCTTGCTGGTTTACGGTGCCGATATGTTTGTGGTGGGCGCATCAAGTATTGCCCGCTTACTCGGTGTTTCGGCGCTGGTCATTGGCTTGACCATTGTTGGTTTTGCTACATCTGCGCCCGAAATAATTGTGGGTTCCGTTTCCGCCTGGAACGACAAGACAGCGATCGCCATTGGTAATGCCATCGGCTCCAATATCGCCAATGTCGGTCTTGTGCTCGCCATCAGTATCCTGTTTGTGCCCATGGCGGTGCAGTCTGACACCCTGAAGCGTGAGTTCGGACTGATGGTTGCGGCCATCATCATTGCGCTGGCTTTAATGCTGGATGGTGAACTGGACAGGATGGATGCCATGTATTGATGGCCTGTCTGATACTGGCCCTGGTCTGGATCGTATGGCTGGCAAGACATGCCTCGAAGCGGGATCCGCTGGTCCAGGAATTTTCAAAAGAGCTAAAAAAACCGGACAGGTTTAGCCTGGCATCCTTCAAGCTTATGTTAGGTCTTGTGATATTGCTGGCAGGTGCCGACTTGCTGGTCAGGGGTGCCGTCGATATCGCGCAGCATTTTGGTGTGTCGGATCTGGTGATTGGCCTGACTATTGTCGCTATCGGCACCAGTCTGCCGGAACTGGCGGCATCAATTATGAGCCTGATAAAGAAAGAGGCCGATATTGCTATCGGTAATATTATTGGCTCCAATATGTTTAACATGCTTGCGGTGCTGAGCATCCCTACCCTGATACGACCGGACAAGTTTGAGAAAGCGGTCCTGGTCAGGGATTTTCCGGTCATGATGGGCCTTACCTTGCTACTTGCCATCATGTTGTTTGCAACCAAAAAGGACAAGTTGCTACGTACTGAAGGCGCAATCCTGTTAACATGTTTTTTCGGTTATCAATACATTCTGTACGTGCAAAACATTGCAGGACAATAACTAACCTCACGCATGAATAAAGAAAGCCACAGCAGTTTTATTCGTTTAGGCAAAGCCGTTATCGAGACCGAGGGTCGTGCAGTTAACGAGCTTTCTGCCCGCATTAACGAGGATTTTGCCAGTGCCTGTCAGCTGATATTGAACTGCAAGGGCCGTATCGTTGTGATCGGTATGGGTAAATCAGGCCATGTCGGCAATAAAATTGCCGCGACTTTGGCCAGTACCGGTACCCCGGCTTTTTTTGTACACCCGGGCGAGGCCAGTCATGGCGACCTGGGAATGATAACCACCCAGGATGTGGTACTGGTGTTATCCAATTCCGGCGAGACGGATGAGGTGATTGCCCTGTTGCCGGTGATCAAGCGTTTGAATACACCAATGATCGCGTTAACCGGTAATGCGGACTCGACATTGGCCAGGGCTGCCACAGTCAATATAGATGTCAGCGTACACGAGGAAGCCTGCCCGCTGGGACTGGCTCCAACATCAAGCACAACAGCGACGCTGGTGATGGGCGATGCAATCGCAGTAGCATTACTGGATGCCCGCGGCTTTAGCGAAGATGATTTTGCCCTGTCTCATCCGGGCGGTAGCCTCGGGCGCCGATTGCTACTGCATGTCAGTGATATCATGCATACCGAAGCCGAGATACCCAGAGTCGATGCCAATGCCACTTTCAAGGATGCATTACTCGAGATGAGTGATAAGAAACTCGGTGTTACCACGATAGTTGATAATGACGACCAGGTACTTGGCATTTTTACCGATGGTGATGTAAGGCGAGCGCTCGACAAGAATATAGACGTAAACAGTTGTCGGGTCAGCGAAGTGATGACGCGTAACGGAAAAACAATCAAGGCCGATGCGCTGGCGGCATCTGCACTTGCACTCATGGAAAAGCACAGTATCAACGCGTTACTGGTTGTGGACGATCAGGAGAAACTGGTTGGTATTTTGAATATGCACGATCTGTTAAGGGCAAGAGTGGTATGACAAAACTGGACCATGCCGACTACCTTAATAAGGCAGCGAACATCAAGCTGGTCGTATTTGATGTAGACGGTGTACTGACAAACGGCAATCTCATACTTGGTGAGAGCGGTGATGAGTACAAGTCATTTCATGTTCGCGACGGTCATGGCCTGGTGATGCTGCTGGAGACCGGTTGCCACGTTGCCGTGATAACCGCACGTTCATCGAAGATCGTTGCTGAACGAATGCAATCGCTCGGAATCAAATATGTTTTCCAGGGCGAAAAAGATAAAGGAGCCAGGTTGCAGTCGTTGATTGAAGATCTGAAGCTTGAGCGCGATCAGGTGGCTTATGTGGGAGACGATGTTATCGACTTGCCCGCCATGACCAAAGTTGGTTTATCCATAGCCGTGAGTGATGCCCACCAGGCCGTGCGTGATTATGCTGACTGGGTTACCGAGAATCGTGGCGGAAATGGTGCCGCCCGCGAAGTGTGTGAAACTATCATGCAGGCCCAGGGAAAACTTGAAGATCGAATCAATGCTTACCTGTCTAACTGAACAATCCCTGCAGTGCGTCAACGCTAGACGGTCATTATGTTAAGCACCAGGGGCAAGCTGGCTTTGTTACTCGTCGTCACGGCGGGAATCAGCTACTGGGTATTGCAGCAGTTAACTGAGGATGAAGAAACTATTCTGCGTGAGCTGGCACATTTCCCTGATTTCTACATGGAAAACTTTTCTACCCTGACGATGAATCCGGATGGCCTTCCCAAAAACAGGCTTAACGCGGCTTACATGGCGCACTATCCTGACGATGCCACGACTGAGCTGGATAATCCTGAACTTGAAATCTTTCAACAGGATAAACCCTCTATCAACGTGCGCTCTGACAAGGGCTGGGTCACGTCAAACAACGAGGTTATTCTGCTCTCGGGTAATGTTTATTTGTATCAAAATGATGAAAGTGGGAGCAAGCAGCTGGAAGTGATAGCTGATGATGCCCGGGTACTGGTAGATGAAGATTATGCAGAGACAGATAAGCCGGCGACATTGATACGAAACAGAACTGTAATTAACTCGGTCGGCATGCGTGCCTATATGCGTGAACAAAGGATGGAGTTTTTAAGTAACGTGCAAACCACAATTGAGCCGAAAAATGCCCGTTAATATATTATTCAGCTTGCTGTTACTGCTGTGTTGCCAGAACGTTTTCGCCCTGGCTACTGACAAGCAGCAGGATATCGAGATCGAGGCCGATACGGCAGAGATGGACGAGTTAAAGGGTGTTTCAATATACCGCGGCAACGTCATTGTGGTGCAGGGCAGTATCAGGATGACCGGCGATACGATGACGGTTTATTTCGATGATAGTGGCGATATGGAACTGGTCATCATGCAGGGCAAGCCTGCGACCTACCGGCAGTTACCCGATGACAGCCCGGTCTATGATGAAGCAGAGGCATTGACAATGGAGTATTATGCCTTGAAGGATTATGTCATTCTGATAAAGGAAGCGCTGGTAACCCAGGAGGGATTGAAATTCAGCGGTGAACGAATTGAGTACGATACGGTTTTAAGCCAGGTTAAAGCGAAAGGCTCAACCAAAACAACAAAACAAAAACAGGACGACACCGTTAAAAAGGATACAGGTCGCGTCAAGATTACAATCAAGAAAAAGAAACAGGAATAAGTAAGTATTACTAAGTTTAAGCGACGATACGGCGACGGCTGGATTGTCAGTCGCGAAGCATGTCGTTCTTACTGCTTATCCCTGATAAAAATATGTTATGAGTATTCTATCTGCCCGCCATCTTTCCAAGACCTTTCGTTCCAGACAGGTTGTGGCGGATGTCAGCCTGTCGATCGAAAGCGGTGAAGTGGTCGGTCTGCTGGGGCCTAACGGCGCAGGAAAAACGACCAGCTTTTACATGATCGTGGGTTTGATTGCCTCTGATGAGGGTACGATTCATTTAGACAACCGTGAAATCAGCGGGCTCAGTATGGATCAGCGCTCGCATCTGGGCCTGGGTTATCTGCCACAGGAAGCCTCCGTATTTCGCAAACTGACCGTGACCGAAAATATCATGGCTATCCTGGAAATACGGCTTCCCGACCAGCCTGATAAAGCACAGCAGCGGCTCGATTTCCTGCTGAATGAGTTCCATATTTCACATCTGCGCGACAATCTGGGCATGAGTCTCTCGGGCGGTGAACGCCGTCGACTGGAAATTGCCCGGGCGCTGGCCTCTGAGCCGCGCTTTTTACTGCTGGATGAACCCTTTGCCGGGATTGACCCGATTTCTATCAATGATATTCAGCATTTGATACATCGATTACGCGACCACGGTATTGGCATTCTCATTACTGACCATAATGTTCGTGAGACGCTGGGAATCTGCGATCGGGCCTATATTGTCAATGACGGAAGGATCCTGGCCGCTGGATCCGCCGAGGAAATATTGAATAATGAACAGGTACGCGAGGTATATCTGGGAGACCAGTTTCAAATTTGATACGGATCGGGCATGGTTAATTCAAATGTTTGAAAATTAAGTTAAACTTGTTGTTATGAAAGCTTCATTACAGCTCAAGATCGGTCAAAGTCTGACCATGACACCACAACTCCAGCAGGCTATTCGCCTGCTGCAGCTGTCCAGCATCGAGCTGCAGGCAGAGATACAGGATGCGCTTGAGTCAAATATGATGCTGGAAGTGGAAGAGAGTGAAAGTGAAAAGGCTAACAGCGAGGCGCCCAGGGAAAATGAGCCAGTCAAGGAAGAGCAGGACAGTGCCAGCGTAGAAAATACGATGCAGCAGGAAACGATGCCCGATGATTTACCGGTCGATAGCGCCTGGGAAGATGTTTATGACGGCAGTAGCTATCGTAAGGCCAGCAGTGATGCATCAGGTTACGATGGCTTTGAAAATCAGGATACCAGTGAGAAAACCCTCAGCGATCACCTGCAATGGCAGCTGAACCTCACACCGACTTCAGATACTGACAAAGTAATTGCCATGGCGATTATCGATTCGCTCGATGATGACGGCTACCTGAATGGCTCGCTTGAGGATGTGCTGGCGGCAGTCAGGGATGTAGAGGATGAGGCCGATGATATCGGCATCGAGGAAGTCGAGGCCGTATTACATATGATCCAGTCCATGGATCCGGTTGGTGTAGGCGCGCGGGATATTAAAGAATGCCTGAGCCTGCAGTTAAGGCAGTGTGATCCGGATACCCCGCGACTGACCGAAGCCAAACACCTGGTGGATAATTATCTCGATTTGCTCGCGGCCCATGACTTCAATCAGCTCATGCGCAAGATGAAACTGGATCGCGAAGAGCTGACCGAGGTTGTTGTTTTTATACAGTCGATGAATCCAAGGCCGGGTGGGCAGGTTAACGAAGCACGTACCGAATATGTGATTCCGGATGTTTATGTAAAAAAGCATGAAGGCGTCTGGAAGGTTGAATTGAATACCGAGGCCATGCCCAGTCTGCGGGTCAACCCAACCTATGCCAATATGATTAAACGTGCTGACAACAGCGCAGATAACACCTCACTGAAGTCCCATTTACAGGAGGCGCGCTGGTTTATAAAAAGTCTGCGCAGCCGCAGTGAAACATTATTACGGGTAACCACCTGTATCGTCGAACGCCAGCGTGCTTTTCTGGAGCATGGCGAAGAAGCAATGAAGCCACTGGTTTTGCATGATGTTGCTGATGCGCTGGGCATGCATGAATCAACCATCTCACGTGTTACAACACGTAAATATATGCATACTCCCCGCGGCATTTTTGAGCTCAAGTATTTTTTCTCCAGTCATGTCAGTACCAATTATGGCGGCGCCGCCTCATCTACGGCGATTCGCGCACTGATAAAAAAACTGATCGGTGCCGAAACGCCGAACAAACCGCTAAGCGACAGTAAAATAGCAGCCATACTGGAAGACCAGGGAATCAATGTCGCGCGCCGCACTGTCGCCAAATATCGCGAAGCAATGGCGATTCCTCCATCCAATGAGAGAAAGCGTCTCGCTTGAAATTAATAAGAAACATAATGCAAGGAGTAGATTATGCAGATAAGCGTAACCGGACATCATGTAGAGATTACCGACTCGTTAAAATCCTATGTCGATAACAAATTTGCCCGTCTGGAAAGACACTTTGAACATATTACTAATATCCACGTCATACTCACGGTTGAAAAAGACAGGCAGAAAGCCGAGGCAACGGTACATGTAAATCGCGGCAACCTGTTTGCCGAAGAAGTGCATGATGATATGTATGCTGCCATCGACGGTCTTATTGACAAGCTTGATCGACAGCTTAAAAAGCATAAGGAAAAATTAAAAGACCATCACCGCGGTGAAGGCAGACCTCGCGATCAAGAGACTGAATGACCTGACCACTTTTTGCAGCAGTTTTTTATGAATATATCTGATTTTCCTCACCCCCGAGTGCGTATTGTCTGGCATGGAATGCCACAGCAAAAAAGATGCGCTCGACACCCTTGCCAAGACGATTGCGAAGTCGGATAGCGCTACTTCGCAGGTTGAAGTGTTCGACTGTTTGCTCGCCAGGGAAAGACTGGGCAGTACCGGCCTTGGAAAAGGCATTGCCATTCCTCATGGCAGGTTAAAGCAGGGCAAGAAAACGCTGGCCGCTTTTCTTCAGCTTGAAACCGCGGTTGACTATGATGCCAGCGACAAACTGCCTGTCGATTTACTGTTTGCGCTCATTGTCCCTGAAGAATCGACGGACGAACATCTGCAAATTCTGGCCAAGCTGGCAGAGATGTTCAGCCAGCAATCTATAGTTACAAAGCTAAGAACAGCCAATTCGACGGAAGACTTATATAGTATTTTAACGGGTTAAATTATGGTCGGCATTACTAACCAGCTGAGTATCGAGGATTTATACACGATCCATAAAGAGAAACTCGATCTTGAATGGATCTCCGGTCAGCAGGGCGCAAAACATGCCATCATCAGGGAAGAAGAACCTGTTTATAAGAAAAAGACCCGCGGTAAAAAGAAAACTACAAAAAAAACTACAAGGAAAACCGGAAAGGCGAATAAAAAAGAGCCTAAGAGTTTATCCCTGGTTGGCCACCTTAACCTGATCCATCCGCATCAGATACAGGTTATCGGTGAAGTCGAGGTCAGGTATCTTGAAGGTTTAAGAAATATTTCCATGCAGGACGCGGTCATTCAATTATTCCACAGCAAGCCTGCCTGCGTTATTGTCGCAGATGGCCTGGAACCTCCTACTTTACTCAAGCGCAAGAGTAACGAGCACAGTATTCCTCTTTTTACGTCTTCGCTAAACGGCGATCGACTATCTGACATTCTGCATTACTTTCTGACCAACCTGTTTGCAGACATGTTGACGCTGCACGGTGTCTATATGGAAGTGATGGCGATTGGTGTACTCATCACCGGCCCCAGCGGAATTGGTAAAAGCGAACTGGCGCTGGAACTGATTTCCCGCGGTCACCGTCTGATAGCAGATGATGCGCCACTGTTTTCCAAGGTGGCTCCTGACATCATTAACGGTACCTGTCCGCAAACCTTGCAGGACTTCCTCGAAGTTCGTGGTCTTGGCATTATCAATGTACGAGAGCTATTTGGTGACAGCGCAATCAAGAAAAACAAATACCTCAGGTTAATCGTTAATCTGCAACCTATGGATACGGGTAACCTGTTGGCACTTGATAGACTTGAGGGTAGCTATAGCACGCGTTCGGTGCTGGATCTGGAAGTGCCGGAAATTACCTTACCGGTCGCACCTGGCCGAAACCTGGCCATCATGTTGGAATGCGCTGCTCGAAATCACATACTCCGTGTCAGTGGTTATAATGCGTCGGAAGTTTTTGCCCGGCGCCAGCAGCGATCAATAGAGTCCGGCGATTAATGCTATGGACAGCGCAGGTAGACGATTAATTATCGTTACTGGCCTGTCCGGTGCTGGCAAGACAGTGGTCTTGCATACGCTGGAGGACTTGTCCTATTACACAATTGATAATCTCCCTATCAGCCTGCTGGGCACATTTATCGAGCAGTTAGGTAGCCCGGACTGCAGAATGGCAAAACAGATTGCCATTGGCATTGATGCCAGAAACAGTCTCGATGAGCTATCCGGTTTGCCAACCAGACTTGCTGCAATCGGTGAGAATGGTGTTTCCATAGAACTGGTCTACATTGATGCAAGCGATGATGTCCTTACCAAACGGTTTAGTGAGACGCGACGTAAACATCCACTTTCTTCAGATGCGTGCTCTCTGGATGATGCAATAAAACAGGAAAGAAGCATTATGTCGGTTTTTTCCGAAGCCGCCGATTTTCGTATCGATACCAGTCGAATGCTTTTGCACGAGCTGCGTGATATCGTTCGGCAAAGAGTGGCCAGGCATGAGATAGCATCCTTATCTATACAGATCATGTCATTTGGATTCAAACATGGCATACCGATTGATTCGGATTTTGTATTCGATTTACGCTGTTTGCCGAACCCGCACTGGAAAAAGGATCTGCGTCAGTTTTCCGGGAAAGAACAACCGGTCATTGATTTTCTTTCGCAACAGGAAACTGTAAAAAAAATGTTGCAGGATCTAACGATTTTTTTTAATAACTGGATTCCCCAGTTCGAGGCAGAAAACAGAAGCTATCTGAGCATAGCGCTCGGCTGCACAGGCGGGCAACATCGTTCTGTCTATATTGCCGAACAGCTGGCGGCGCAATTCAAACAGGACAACAAGCAAGTAATAATCAGACATCGGGATATTTGAGTATGAGTGTTGGAATATTAATCATTACCCATAGCGGAATAGGCGCATCTATATTCGGGACAGCCAGTTTCATGATCAAAGATAGTCCACTGGCTATCAAAGTGTTGTCCGCCAGCAAGGAAAGCGATGCCGATGAACTGCTTGAAAACTCTGCAAGCCTAGTTAAAGAACTCGATCAGGGTGATGGCGTTCTGGTGTTGACGGACTTATACGGTTCCACTCCGAGCAATATCGCACATAAACTACATGAGTATGCAGAGGTAAAGATCGTTACCGGACTTAATCTTTCAATGATGATTCGCGTCATGAATTACCCGGAACTCAACCTGGCCGAGCTTACCGAGAAAGCCTATAGCGGTGGTATCGATGGTATCAGTATCGATCAAGGTAATGGCGATTAATGCAGAAGAAAACGCTGACAATAATCAACAAACTCGGTCTGCATGCCCGTGCTGCCGCCAAGTTTGTGCAGCTGGCCTCCGGTTTCCAGGCCGATATCACGGTGCATTCCGGACATCGCGAAGTCAGTGGAAAAAGTATTATGGGCATAATGATGCTGGCCGCGGGTAAAGGTTCGGAGATTGATATCAGCGTGGCCGGTCCCGACGAAGTGGAAGCGATGGCGGCAATAGTGCAGCTTATCAAAGATCGGTTCGGAGAAGACGAATGACGATCTCTCTCCAGGGGGTAAGCGTCTCACGCGGTATCGCTATTGGGCAGGTACACCTGTTACAGCATGATCAGCTTGAAGTTCGTGAATACAGTATCAGAAATACGCGTATCGACGAGGAGATTCAGCGCTTCAATGACGCGATTGGCAATGCACGGCAACAACTGCGCGCGATACGTGATCACATCCCTATAACAACATCAATCGATATCGCCGCCTTTATAGATACTCATCTGCTGATGCTGGAGGATAATGCGTTAACCGAAGAACCAAAACGCATTATCAAGGAAAGACTATGCAATGCAGAATGGGCCTTGAAATTGCAGCGCGATGCACTGGTCAATGTGTTTGAAGAGATGGCCGATGCCTATCTGAGCACCCGCCGTGATGATGTCGATCATGTTGTTAACAGAATACTTCGCAGTCTGTTAAACCAGAAACCGCTGTTGCATGAGGCTACCGATGACAACCTGAGAAATAAAGTCATCCTCGCAGATGACCTGACGCCAGCCGATACGGTCATGATGCAACACTACGGTATTTTGGCATTCGCAACCGAATTTGGCGGCCCGACATCGCATACCGCCATCCTTGCCCGCAGCCTGGGTATTCCTGCGATTGTCGGCCTGCATAACGCAAGACGTTTCATTCAGAAAGATGATTTTGTAGTCATAGACGGCAGCAACGGTGTTGTCATTGTTGAACCTGACAAAACCATTCAAAGTTTTTATGAGAAACGGCAGCGCGAGGATAAGCGTTACTACAGTTCTCTGAGTAAACTGAAAAATGCGCCGACTGAATCGATCGACGGCATCACCGTGAACCTGATGGCCAACATAGAGCTGCCCAGTGATTTTGAAACAGTCAGGGACGTCGGTGCCAAGGGGGTCGGCCTGTATCGAACTGAATTCCTGTACATGAATCGCGACACACCGCCGGATGAGCAGGAGCACTTCGATACCTATATGGAAGTTATGGGCGCGCTTGGCGGTTTACCGTTAACGATCCGAACGCTGGATCTTGGTGCCGACAAACAAGTTGACGGCGTGGGCCGCCAGTATGGCGCAATGCGTTCCAATCCGGCGCTGGGTTTGCGTGCTGTGCGACTGTGTTTAAAAGAGCCCGAATTGTTCCGGCCTCAGCTCAGGGCAATAATCAGGGCTTCTGCGCATGGTCCAATACGAATCATGGTGCCTATGTTAACCAACATGCAGGAGATGCAGCAGGTACTGGTGATGATTGAGCAGATCAAGAAAGAACTTGATGATGAATCGGTGTCCTATGATCACGAACTGCAGATCGGCGGTATGGTCGAGGTACCGGCATCTGCAATATGCGCAGACATTTTTGCCAATCAGCTCGATTTCCTGTCCATAGGCACCAACGATCTGATTCAATACACGATGGCCATAGACCGGGTTAACGAAGAGGTCAACTATTTGTATGACCCTCTGCATCCCGCCGTGTTGAGGCTCGTGCAAATGACTATCGCAGCAGGAAACAAGGCCGGCATTCCGGTTGCGATGTGTGGTGAAATGGCAGGCGAACCTCAACATACCCGTTTGTTACTTGGTCTGGGTTTAAGAGAGTTCAGCGTCCATCCTGCCAGTTTGCTGGAGATCAAAAAGATCATCAGAGAGACCGATATCGGTGAAATTAGCAAACTGGCCAGACGTGCATTGAAAGCAAAGACAGGCGCCGATGTGCAGGCCATGCTAAAAAAGTCTTTAACTGACAGTCATTGATTCTTTTCTTTAAAAACCTGTTTTCCAGATCATAGTTCCCGTGTAACAATCATGCTGACCTGATAGAGGGTCGGTTGTGAGGCTGGTGTTGTCCATAGATACTGGATTTATAAATGAGCGAGAGTGCAGAAAAAGAAACGGAACTGACTGCGATAGATTCGCTGCGTGAGACGCTGGAGCAGGATAACCAGTCTCTTGCACGTTCCATTGTCGATTCTTTACACCCTTCGGAAATCGCTGACACGATAGAGGGCCTGCCAAAACAACAGCGTAATCAGGTCTGGCAGCTTATAGATCCCGAGATAGAAGGCGACGTGCTGTCACACATGCAGGACGTGGTCCGTGCGGAGCTGATGGAACAGATGCAGCCGCACGAGGTTGTCGATGCAACCAAGGATCTCGAAACGGATGACATTGCTGACATACTGCAGGATTTGCCCGAGCAGGTAGCAGATACAATCCTGTTAGCCATGGACGAGCAGAATCGTCACCGCCTGGCTTCGGTAATGACCTATCCTGAGGATTCCGCCGGTGGACTGATGAATCTTGATGTGACCTCGGTGCGAGCAGACGTAACGCTTGATGCCGTGTCTCGTTACCTTAGAAGGATAGGCGAAATACCGGAAGACACCGATAACATTATGGTTGTTGATCGTGATGATCATTACCTCGGTGTATTGCATCTTACAGATCTTCTTGTAAAACAGGAGGAGACAACGGTTGGGGAATGGCTCGAGGAGGCGCCTTGCCTGAAGGCCGATGCGCCAACCAGTGATGTGGCGAGACTGTTTGAACAGCGCGACCTGGTATCAGCTGCGGTAGTAGATGAGGAAGGTCGTTTGCTGGGTCGCGTAACGATTGATGATGTTGTCGACGTTATCAAGGAGGAGGCGGATCAGACTGTAAGAAGTATGGCCGGGCTGAGTGCGGAAGATGACATGTTCTCACCGGTCCTGACCAGCACCCGGCGGCGGGCAATCTGGTTAGGGATTAACCTGATGACGGTGTTTCTTGGTTCCTGGGTAATTGGTCGTTTTGAGGACACCATTGAACAGTTGGTTGCGCTGGCAGTACTGTTACCGGTCGTTGCCGGTATGGGTGGTATCGCCGGTAGTCAAACCCTGACTATAGCCATAAGGGGGATAGCGCAAGGCCAGCTGGTTAAAAGCAATATCAAACCATTACTGGCGAAAGAATTTTCTGTAGGTGTTTTGAATGGTTTAATCTGGTCAGGTGTTGTCGCGCTGGTCGTCATTGCCTGGTTTGATGATACGTCTCTGGGCATGATTATCGGTCTGGCAATGATTATAAACCTCGTTATTGCCGCGCTGGCGGGCGCAATGATCCCGTTTGTACTGAAGCACTTTGGTGTCGATCCGGCTATAGCGGGGAGCGTTGTCCTGACAACCGTGACGGATGTCGTAGGTTTTATGACCTTTCTTGGCCTGGCCACGCTTTTTCTGGTGGCTTAAATCTATTCCAGTCC
>CAJIBF010000052.1_pt1 | contig 14244 bp, 13 predicted proteins | sample 9199291 | NCBI WGS metagenome assembly CAJIBF01 (sample SAMEA7708293, study PRJEB35096) | sediment metagenome | biome: marine neritic benthic zone biome [ENVO:01000025]; feature: sediment [ENVO:00002007]; material: shallow marine sediment [ENVO:03000034] sea grass bed [ENVO_01000059] ...
CAGCAAATTATCAACGAATAACCGATAGCCTTTGGCCGTAGGGATACGTCCAGCCGAGGTATGAGGCGAGTGCAGTAAGCCCAGGTCTTCCAGATCGGCCATGACATTTCGTATCGTAGCCGGGCTCAAATTCAAATCCGAGTCTTTGGCGAGAGTGCGTGAGCCGACGGGATTTCCATCCTCGATAAAATGCTCAACCAATACCTTGAAGAGATGCAGACTGCGATCGGAGAGCTGTGTAGATTCTGTGCTGGAAGTCATTTAATTAACCTGAAAAACACTTCATTTTCGAGAATTTAGCACTCCGGACCCTAGAGTGCAAAACCTACCGGTAAAAATGCCATACGCGCCACAATTCACTGCAGAGATGAAGTATTTTGGTCCGGCAATAAGAGCATGCTATGTTTGACAATCCTAATAATAAAGAGTTGGCAGGATGTTTGACCGCATTGGATTAATCACGAATTCCGGAGTTCGGGCTGTCAAGGACACATTGGAAGAGCTTCTGGCGTATTTTTCAGGCAGAGACAACACCATCGTGCTGGATACCTGCTGCGCTGGTCTTGTAGATGCCTCGGGTTATCAGGTCTTCGATAAATCCGAGCTTGGAAAACAATGTGACCTGGTGATCGCCATCGGTGGTGATGGCACTATGCTGATGGCCACACATCTTTTATGTGATGATGAAGTGCCGTTACTGGGGATAAATATGGGGCATGTCGGTTTCCTGTCTGATATCCCGGCCGATGATATTGGCACTAACCTGGATGAAATACTTAAAGGCAACTATGCAGAAGATGAACGTTTCCTGCTGCGTGGCCAGGTATTCAGAAATGACGACTGTATCCTCGAGGACTATGCGCTGAATGACGTGATCATTCAGAAATGGAATATTGCGCGCCTGGTCGAGCTGGATACTTATGTTAACGGTGCATTTGTGCACCGGCATCGTTCCGACGGCTTGATCGTATCGACACCCACCGGCTCCACTGCCTATGCCTTGTCCGGCGGCGGACCAGTGGTACACCCGTCACTGGACGCGCTGGTGCTGGTGCCAATCTGCCCGCACACATTGACCAACCGCCCAATAGTAGTCAGCGGTGACAGCTGCGTTGAGGTAGTGATCGGAACACGGGAAGTTGACCAGGCAAGACTGACATTCGATGGTGAGATCAAACTCGAACTTGCACCAAGCGATCGTATCCGCGTTAAAAAGAAAGATAAAAAGATACGCTTGATTCATCCGGCCGAGCATAATCAGTTTCATATACTTCGCGAAAAACTACATTGGAGTAAATGACGGTGTTGCAGCAGCTGGTAATTAATGACCTTGCCGTCATTGATGAACTGGATTTGGAATTCAAACCCGGCATGACTGTGCTGACCGGTGAAACCGGTGCCGGTAAATCTATTTTGCTGGATGCCATTGGACTAATCCTTGGCGATCGTGCCGATTCATCTGTCATTCGAGGCGGCTGCGACAAGACCGATGTCACTGCGGTATTTTCACTGACAGATCTCCCCGATGTGGTAACACAGCTGTCCGCAATGGATATTGATGGTAACGATAACGAACTGTTTGTTCGTCGGGTTGTAAACCGGGATGGCCGTTCACGTGCCTACCTGAATAACAACCCGGTACCGATCCAGTCGCTTCGAGATATAGGTCAGTCACTGGTAGATATCTATGGACAGCATGCACACCAGTCGCTTTCGCGTCCGACAGCGCAGCGTGAGTTGCTGGATCAGTTTGGTGACTATACTGATTTATTGAATGCCGTAGCCGATAACTTTCAGCAATGGAAAAACGTCAGCAAGCAACTTCAGGGTTTCCAAACAGAGGGGGAAGACTACCACGCCAGGCTGGCGCTATTGCGTTATCAAATAGAAGAACTAACCGAACTTGATATTGCGGAAAATGAATATGAAGAACTGACAATGGCGCACAAGCGATTGAGCAATTCACAACGCCTGCTCGATGCCTGCCAGGCAGCACTTGAAGAGTTAGCTATATCAGAATCCTCGATAGACGACCGCGTTGCTCAACATCAAAGTCGTATTGCTGAACTGGCAACGATTGATAACGACCTGAATAACACAAGCGAACTTCTGGAAAACGCGCACATCCAGATCGAAGAAGCCATCACAGAACTTCGTGAATACATTGAGCGTATCGACAATGATGCCTCCGACCTCGAGCGCGTTGAGAAGCGTCTTGACGCCTTTCATGACCTGGCGCGCAAACATCGCGTCAACCCGGATATGCTGGCCGAGCATCTTGTTTCACTGCAGGAAGAGCTCAACAAACTGGAACACGGCCAGGAACATCACGCTACGTTGACCGCCCAACTGGAAGCATTGCAGCAAGCCTACTTTGAGCAGGCGGACGCGTTAAGCGAAGGCCGACAGATTGCTGCAAAGCAGATATCCGAAGCGATCACTGAAAAAATGCACGAGCTCGGTATTAGCGGGAGGTTCCAGATCGACGTCGAGCGTATTCAGGATAATGAACTCCATCAATTCGGAAATGATAAAATCAATTTTATGGTTTCAACCAACCCGGGGCAGCCACTAAGACCCATTACCAAGGTTGCATCCGGTGGCGAGTTGTCACGATTAAGCCTGGCTATCCAGATCATTGGTTCAAAAGACAGCGGTGTACCTACCCTGATCTTTGATGAGGTGGATACCGGCATCAGTGGTGGTATAGCCGAGGTCGTTGGCAGACTACTACACAGTCTATCCGTCCATCGGCAGATATTCTGCATAACACATCTGGCACAGGTCGCTTCCTGTGGTAATAATCATTTGCGCGTCGCCAAGACCACGGATGATGGTCAAACTTTTACCCGGGTTGAAACTTTAAACAAGGAACAGCGTGTCGACGAAATTGCGCGCATGCTGGCCGGTGTCACCATTACCAATGAAAGCCGGGCGAATGCAGAAAAGATGCTGGAGGCCGTATAGGGCTTGTGCTCTATGTTATAGCTACTATGCAAACCGGTATATTTTACTCAACCATAACGATTATCTGATAAAGTCGCGTTAGTTATTATCAGTCAGTATCCAGGTTTTTCCATGCTCAGGATTATTATCACTTGTAGTTGCATTATGTTGTCCTCTGCCACCGGCGCGGAGACAACTGTAAAAACTGCCGCGCTGGCCGAGCTTGCCATATACCCGGAACGCTCGGCGCCGGCGACAGTTGTCAGCCTGAATGAAAGTCTTATCAGTTCCCGTATCCAGGCACAGGTCACGGAAATCCCCGTCAGAGTCGGTGATATCGTTGAACAGGATAGCGTACTGGCGAAACTTGACTGCGCTGACTATCGACTCGCCAGTAAAGAGATCAGCGCTTCACTGGAAAGCCTGAAATCACAGATAGAGTTGGCTAACAGAAGGCTGGAGCGCACCCGCAAGCTAACACTTAAACAATCCGCGGCCGAAGAATTGCTGGATGAGCGTGAAGCAGACCTGTCGGTGCTGCAAGCAAATTTACGCGGTACTAAAACCAAACTGGATATGGCAAAAATCAATGAGTCCCGCTGTACGGTGACCAGCCCTTTTCGTGCCCTGGTACTCGAACGCTCCAGCGCCGTGGGGCAGTATGCCAATATCGGTACCGCGCTGGTTAAAATTATCGACATTGAACAACTAGAAATATCCGCACAGATTTTCACAGACGACAGTGATCAGATTACACAGGCAGACGCACTTTATTTCGAGCACAATGATCGTCTGTACCCTATCAGGTTGCGCACCATCAGCCCGGCAATCAATACTGCAACGCGCAACCGGGAAGCCCGCTTGCTTTTTATGGATGGGCCGGCATTACCGGGGGCGGCAGGAAAACTTGTCTGGAAAGATAGTCGTGCGCATATCCCGGGCGAGTACCTGGTTCGTCGCGACAAGGGCCTGGGCGTGTTCACCGTTAAACAGGACAAGGCTGAATTTGTAAACATACCATCAGCACAGGCCGGACGCGCGAGTCCGACCGAACTACCCGTTGATACACCGATCGTCATCGAAGGGCACTATTCTATAAAGCATAACGACACCGTCAGCGTACGAAACTAGTATGAATTGGCTGGACCGTTTTCTCAGTAATCATGTTCTCGCCAACCTGACATTCTGTCTGGTACTGGTCATTGGGTTTCTGTCCTACATGCAAATGCCGCGGGCCAAGGATCCGGAAATCAATTTTAACTGGGTCAGTATCACGACATTCCTTCCGGGTGCTTCTGCTATCGATATCGAAAAACGCGTTACCGATCCGCTGGAAGATGCCATCCGCCGCTCCATACAGGATATTCGATTTGTCTCGAGCACCAGCCGTGAAGGGATTTCGAACATACTGATACGTTTTAACCAGATTGATGAACGTACATTTGATAAACGCCTTATTGATCTGCGGCGAGAGACACAAAACACCTATACCGATGAATTACCGGTTGATGCAGAAGACCCTCTGGTTACCGAGGTAACGACGTCGAATGCATTTCCTTCTGCCAGCGTTGTAGTTACCAGCGCCGGCGATGATGAAAACCTCCGACGCCAGGCTCGTAACGTCAAAAAAGATCTCGAGTTAATAAAGGGTGTCGACCGTATTAATGATCTGGGACTGAACGATCCTGAATTACACATCAGGTTTTTTCCGGAACGGCTGCAGGGCCTGGGCATCACACCTGTGGATCTCAGTGACACCATACGTGCTTATTTTCAGGACGTGTCGGCTGGCGATATTGAGACACGAGACGGACAATGGATCGTGCGCATTGAAGGCACCAGTGCCAAACCGGAGGCACTGGCTGACTATCCCATCACCACTGCGGCCGGCGTAATACCGCTGGGCCAGCTTGCTGAACTGGAACGAACAACCGAAGAACCCGTTGAAATAGTTCGCTTTAACGGTGAGCCCGCCGCGCTGCTGGCTATTACCAAGCAGGCAAAAACCAATGTCTTACAGCTCATAGATGATGTCAAAGTATATATAGAAGAACGCAATAAACTCAGTTCCTCCACCGGTGCGACCCTGCACCTCGTCGATGACCAGACAATCAGTACCCGGGAGGCATTGAGTTTAATGCAGACCAATGCGCTTATTGGTTTGACCTTTGTTCTGCTTGTCACCTGGTGTTTCCTGGGTACACGTATTGCCACGCTAACCAGTATCGGCATACCGTTTACACTGGCCGGGACTTTCCTGGTACTGAACAGCTTTAATATGTCTCTGAACAATACCGTATTGCTGGGTGTCGTCATTTCATTGGGTATGCTGGTTGATGATGCCGTCGTCGTTGTTGAGGCGATGTATCAACGAATACAAAAAGGCATCACCGGTGCACAGGCGGCGATAGAGGCATTACAAGAGGTTTTTGCACCGGTCACAACCTCGGTCATGACGACTATGGCAGCATTTCTGCCACTGATGCTGATGCCCGGCATACTCGGTGAGTTTATGAAAGTTATTCCGATTGTCGTGACACTGGCACTGGCCATAAGCCTCATTGAGGCCTACTGGATGTTGCCTGCACACGTCATCGCAACCAACATCAACCTGTCACGCCCTAACAAAATCCAGCGCATGCGCTGGACATTTACGCATTGGATAAGACTTAATTACACACGCTTGCTATTAAAGGCATTAAGACGACCGATAGTATCTATCAGTACCGTAGCATTTGTTTTCCTTCTGGCTGTCGTGACACTGGCAACGGGACAGATCCGTTTCAATTTTTTCGAAGCAGATGCAGTGCGCCTGTTTTACGTCAATATTGAAATGCCAAGGGGCACGACGCTCGAGGAAACCAACAGGTTACTGGTTGAAGTTGAGAAGCAGGCTCTAAAGGAAATTCAGGTCGATGAATTACGTGGTTCTGTTGCCTATGCCGGACAGGTGTTTACCGAAACAGAACCGCTGTTTGGCGACAATGTTGGCCAAATACAGGTTAGCCTGAATCCGGTAACAGATGCGCAGCGAACGGTAGATTCGATAGCAACTGCGGTCGAAGCCGCTGTCATCGATATTCCCGGAGCCTCGAATATTTATCTGACACGACTTAAAGACGGACCACCAACTTCACGGGCCATCAGTATCAAGATACGCGGTGATGAGCTAGACAATATCAAGCAGGCGGCAGACCGTCTGGTTGAATTCATGGAGACCAAACCGATTTACAATAATGTTTCACTGGACTACCGACCGGGCAACCCGGAACTGGTCATACGTTATAATGGTGAGGCACTAAAGCGTACCGGTGTGAACCCGACGCTGTTAAGTCGTTCAATAAAAGCCTATATCGATGGTGAAATTGTTACCGATTTTCAAAGCGAGGGAGAGGAAATCAAACTGCGTGTGGTCGCCAAAGATAACGACTGGTCTGACGTACAGGAGTTACTCCGGCAAACTCTCTCGCTGGGAGACGGCAAGTCGATTGCCATTGGCGAGCTGGTTTATCCGGAACACGGTTACGGCCAACAGAACATACGTCACTACAATTTCCGTCGCGCCATCACGCTGGAAGCCGATATAGATAAAGAAGCTATTGATACAGTCGCCGCCAATAAATTGATACAGGATGAATGGCAGTCAATACAGAGTGAGTATCCCAGTATCGATCTCGATTTTTCCGGTGAACTGGATGATATTAAAGAAAGCCTCGACGCGATGGGGCTGTTGTTCTTACTCGGTATTGGCTTGATTTATATAATCCTCGGCACACAATTCAGAAGCTACTGGCAGCCATTGATGATCCTCGTGACCGTACCGCTGGCTTTCACTGGCGTCGTGCTGGGTTTGCTGGTTACAGCAAATCCACTGAGTCTCTATACACTTTATGGCGTCGTTGCGCTGGCCGGCATATCGGTGAATGCCGCTATCGTACTTATCTCGGCCGGAAATGCGCGACTGGACAGCGGGATGAGCCTGCTGCACGCGACGGTTTATGCGGCACGCCGGCGCGTAATCCCGGTAATCATTACTTCTTTGACAACGATCGCCGGGTTGTTTTCACTGGCTACCGGGCTGGCCGGCAAGTCACTGATATGGGGGCCGGTCGCTACGGCGATAGTCTGGGGACTGGCTTTTTCGACGATACTGACGCTATTTGTAATACCTATGCTGTATCGCATTTTTATGCGTTACAGTTCGCGAGGCAAAACAGCCTGATCAGGCGGGGGAATTATTTTTTCGGTTTTACGTAGAGTACAAGACTGTGTTCAACGAGTTCATATCCGTGCTTTTCAGCTATTTCCTTCTGCAGGCGTTCGATATCTTCATTATGGAATTCAATAACCTTGCCGCTTTCCACGCAAACCATATGGTCGTGATGTTCACCACGATCCAGTTCAAAAACGGAATGACCGGAATCGAAATTGTGCCGCATAACGAGACCGGCGGATTCAAACTGGGTCAGGACACGATAGACGGTAGCCAGGCCAACTTCCTCACCTGCTTCGAGTAAAGTCTTGTAGACATCTTCAGCACTCAGATGTGAATCGGTGGAATCCTCGAGTATTTGCAGGATGCGGATTCTCGGTAAGGTCGCCTTCAGTCCGGCTTTTTTCAGGTCTATTGCTTCCAAGGACACCTCCCTATACGGCCTGTTGGAATCGAGATAGGGTGCAACGCGAGGCAGTATACTGTAAATGAGAATAAATGTCGTTGAGGATTTTGACGGCAACGGTTATTCTGCAACGGTTTATCTTCTGGTCTTGCTTTTATTACATGAAGTTTCATCTGATTTGTTTCCTGTCGCTATTCATACTGGCTGCCTGCACGCGCAGCTTTGACGGTGGCTATAACATGCCTTTGTTGTACAAGATTGATGTACAACAGGGAAATGTTGTCGACCAGGAAATGGTGGATAAACTGAAGCCTGGCATGGATAAAAACCAGGTCAAATTCATTATGGGCACACCGGTCATCGTCGATCCTTTTCATTCGGAACGCTGGGAGTACGTCTACAGTTTCCAGCCCGGAGGCGGTGTTCGTGAACAAAGGCATATCACTGTCCACTTCGTGGATGAGAAACTCAGTCACATCACTGGCGATATCGAAGTGTCATATGCGCCAAGAGAAGAAGTGCCGATCGTGACCGAAGAAGAAGCCGTGCTGGTGCCTAAATCAGAAAACGAAGAAGGCGATGGTTTTCTGGAAAGCCAGAAAAACTTTCTGGAAGAAATCATCGACATCATTACGCCGAACAGCGAATAGTCTATTTCTGTTTAGCGCGTTGTCTTCTGGCCTCTTTGGGATCGGCCTTCAGTGGCCGGTAAATCTCTATCCTGTCTCCTGCGGCGACAATCGTGTCTAAATCCCGCAACTCACCGTAGATACCAACCTTGTTTACATCGAAATCGATTTCTTCATGTCTTTCAAGAATGCCTGATTGGATGATCGCTTCTCTGATCGTTGTACCTTCAGACAAATGCATGGTGAGTACGGACTGCCTGGGTGGATTGATATAAACAATTTCTGCTGTCAGGCGACTAGCGATTTCCATAGACTGTCTGTGCCCGATTCACAAAAGCCTCGACGAGAGAATCAGCAATGTTGTGAAAGGCGTGTCCGAGTGTATGTTTGACCAGCCTGTTCTTGAACTCAAACCGCATATCCAGTGAGACGACGCAGCCATCATCCTCAACCGGTTTGAAGCACCAGTGACCGTCGAGTTGCTTGAAAGGTCCTTCTACCAGACGCATGGTAATGGATTCGTTTTCAAGCATATTATTCGCCGTGGTGAAGGTTTGCCTGATTTTGCCGACGGCTATGGAGACGGATGCCTCAAGTGAATCGCCACGGTCTTCAAGAATACTGGTCGCCTTGCACCACGGCAGAAAATCAGGATAGGCCTCGATATCATTGACCAGTGCATACATCTCGCCGGCACTGTAACTAACCTGTTGTTGTTTGTTTATTCTCGTCACGCCTGTCCTTAATCAACCAGACCCATCAGCTTGAAAAAACCTATGGCATGTAAAAATATAAAAATGACTCCTACCGGCGCAATGTATCTGACAGCAAAACGCCACGCCTGGTAGAGCACATTGTCACCCAGCCCAAGCTCTTCAACGGTGGACTGTCGCGACATCATCCACGATGCAAAGATGGCCACCAGCAAACCACCCAGTGGCAACATGATATTGGCCGTAAGGATATCAAAGATATCAAACAGGCCATTTTGTTTTTCCGAACCGGCGAATGTGAATGAAAAGGCCCAATGATTGAAAGACAAGACCGTCAATAAACCAAGTAACCAGGCGATTAATCCGGCAAAGGCCGTCGCCATTACCCTGTTCATATTCCGGTTTTCAACCAGCCAGGTAACGGCCGGTTCCAGTAGAGAAATGGCCGAGGTCCATCCGGCGAAAGTCAGCAATATAAAAAACAGGCAACCGAACAATGTGCCAAACGGCATCTGACCGAAGGCTATGGGCAATGACACAAAGATAAGCCCTGGGCCACCGGCCGGTTCCAGTCCGTAACTGAATACAATAGGGAAAATCGCTATGCCGGCAAGCAATGCTACAGAAGTATCGGCTGCTGCAATACTGATACTGGTCCAGGTAATTGATGACTTTTGTGACAGGTAAGAGCCATAAATCATGATGGCACCCATGCCCAGACTGAGACTGAAAAAGGCCTGGCCCAGTGCAGGTAACATGATATCGGCAAACAGATTTTTCTCAGCGAGCCGTGCAAAATCAGGCACGAACAGATACTGCATACCCTCGGCAAACTTTTCGGTGCTCATCGCATAGCCAACCATAACCAGCAACAGGAAAAAAAGCGCTGGCATTAAAAACCGTACCGCTTTCTCAAGTCCGCTTTTTACACCGCGGGAAACAACGATGATCGTCATCATCATAAAAACGGTATGCCAGGCCAGTAAACGTTCAGGATCGGCGATCAGCTCTGAAAAAATACGTTCTGTCAGCTGCGCATCGGCATCAATAAAAACACCAGCCCCGGTCCTGAAAATATAAGCTATCGTCCAGCCGGCAATGACACTGTAGTAAGACAGGATGATAAAACCAGCAATGACGCCCATCCAGCCGAGGTAATGCCAGCGGCTACTCAAACCCTCTTCCTCCGCCAGGGTCCGCATGGTGTTGATCGGACTCTGGCGACCGCGGCGACCAACTAGTACCTCGGCCATCATGATTGGGATACCGACAACGAGAACGAAAAACAGATAAACAAGCACAAAAGCGCCGCCACCGTTTTCTCCGGTGAGGTAAGGAAATCGCCAGATATTACCCAGTCCAACAGCGGACCCGGTAGCAGCGAGAATAAAAGCCCAACGGGAAGACCATTGACCGTGGATGGAAGAACGTTTCACAGGCATTAGAGTAGTTTTTCAGCTATTCTCCGCGAAAAATAGCCTTACCTCAAGTTATCAAATCCCGCTGTATTCACTCAAGATCCCGCTAATTTTGCCGCTATAAAGCAGGTACCACTGAGAGCGAGAAATGAGTGCATTAGCCAATAACAAATCATCTTTGCCAGCTTTACCTGCGCAGATAGGGCGCTTTCAGCCTGTCGATATATTGGGTAAAGGTGCACAGGGTGTCGTCTATCTGGCGGAAGATACGCAGCTCGGACGTAAAGTCGCTATCAAGACATTGGACAAGCGACGTCAGGATCCTGAGCAACTCAACCAGAAAGCCAAGCACGTCAGCCAGCAAAAACAGAAATAGAAGGCAACCAGAAATGTTATCCGGTCTTTTAAAGAAGAAACCCCATGAAGAAACCGCGCATGCCATACAGGCAATCGGACGATTCCAGCTACTCGAGGAACTCGGCAAGGGAGGACAGGGTGTTGTTTACCTGGCGAAAGACCTTGAGTTGAATCGTCTCGTCGCTATCAAAACGCTATTGCATAAGAACAAGGACGGTGAACAGATATTCAACGAGGCCCGCAATGTCAGCACACTCGAACATGGGAACATCATTCCGCTCTACGAAATTGGTGCACATGATGATCGGCCCTACCTGGTCTATCCCTATGTCAAGGGGGTAACACTGCGTGAGTATCTCGCAAAACAGGAACGGTTAACCATAATGGAATCGGTTCAGCTCATTGCCCATGTGTTGGACGGGTTGGCACATGCACATGAAAAAGGTGTCGTGCACCGGGATCTTAATCCTTCCAACATCATGCTTGATGAAAATGACAGACCACGCATTATGGACTTTGGCATATCAGGTTTCGCCAGTCACAACACTGCACAATCCGAAATTGCCGGAACTGTGCAATACATGGCGCCGGAGCAATTGAATAATAGCCCAACCGGTACCTGGTCGGATGTATTTTCAATCGGCGTCATATTGTTCGAGATGTTGACCAGTTACCAGTTGTTTAAAGCAAAAAATTCCATGGTCTCCATATACAAAATCGTCAATGAAAATATCCTGCCACCTTCAAGCAGGAATAAATCAATTGATAAACAGCTGGATTTGATTGTGATGAAGGCGCTGGCAAAGGACAAAGAGGAGCGATACAACAGCGCCATAGAGATGAAGGCTGCCCTGGACCAATATCTGGATGTCGAAAATGGCGAATCGACTGACGTGCCAGTTATCGATGATCAGAATACGGCGCGTGAGCAAGCCACACTGTTACTGTTGCAAAGGAGCATCGAAAAAAACAAGGACTTCCCGGTCATGGGTAACAACATCATGGGCATGATGAAGCTCAAGGAAGGCAAAGGATGTGCTGAACAACTCGCCGAAATCATTCTTCGTGACCAATCATTGAGCAGCAAGATCCTGAGTCTTGTCAATTCAAGTAACTACAGCCAGTTTGGCGGAGAGATCAAGACTATTTCTCGTGCCGTCGTGATACTGGGATTAAATCAGATTCAGTCCCTCTCGATGAGCATCATGGTGTTCGAGAAACTCAGTAACGGTCCGCTAACCGAATTGCTGAAGAGCAATGCCTGTCAATCGTATCTTAGTGCCGTATTTGCCAAACACCTGACCCGGAAAGCGAAATCGATCAACTCTGAAGAAGCCTTTCTTGCCAGTATGTTCCATAACCTTGGCAAACAAATCATCATCTATTTTCTACCGGATGAATATAACGAGGTGCTTAACCAGGTTATCGATAAGGGCATTGATGAGGACAAGGCCAGCAAACGTATTCTGGGTATTAACTTTGCCAGTGTCGGTCAGTATATTGCTCGGGAATGGCAGCTTCCTGAAAATATTATCCAGGGTATACAGCCGAAACCGACGAGAAGCACCCATAAGCCTTCGACTATGAAGGAATATCTTTCACAGGTTTCATCATTAACCAATGAAATTATCGAAATAGCGGCCTGTGGCAATAACGAACGTGCGGAAAAAAGACTTAAGCTTACTATCAAGCGTTATCAGTCAAGTTTCAACCTGGACTATGAAAAGATAACGCATATGCTCAATTCGCTGATGAAAGAATTGATCGCTTACTGTGATGCACTGGGGATTAACTATAAAAAGAATACCTTTTGCAGAAATTATATTTCTTTCATCAATCATGATTTTAACTTCGACGATGATAATGAGATCGAAGAACAGTCCGCGAATAATAACAAGGGCTTTCTTGAGTCCGCATTGACATTCGGTATCGCGCGCATAGCCGGACAGCTATATCAAAAGCATGATACAACGAGTGTGTTGAACATGGTTGTCAATACAATTCATCGTGGCCTGGAATTCAAGCCTGCTCTGATATTTCTACGCGACCCGGTGAATGGTGAAATGCGTGCGCAGTTTGGCGCTGGTGAGGACATGGTGGAGGTCATGCGACGGTTTCATTTTCCTGTTAGTAAAGCGGATGATATATTTAACCAGGCCCTGAAAACGAAAAAGGATTTGTTCATTCCTGAAGTTGCACATTCCTCACTGCTGGAGAAAATTCCTGACTGGTGCAAAAAGACAACGCGGCCAAAGAATCTTTTGATTTACCCGCTTTGTGTCGATAACAAACCGCTTGGCCTTCTCTATATTGATAATGCCTATGCATTATCATCATCTTCAAAGCAGGCGTTTGAATATATCAATACACTACGCAAACAGACCGAGCAAACCCTTCAGGCGTAGAAGCCCTGCCTGCATTCTGATTTTAAACTGCAACTGCTGTTATAATCCGCTGCCAGATAAACTGGATTAATATCGGATGAGCAAAGATAAACCGTCAGGCGGCAAAACCATTGCCTTAAACAAAAAGGCCCGCCATGACTATTTCATAGATGAACGCTTCGAAGCCGGGCTTGCATTGGAAGGCTGGGAGGTAAAGAGTCTGCGCGCCGGTAAGGTACAGATTATCGACAGCTATATCTTGCTCAAGAACAATGAGGCGTTTTTGTTTGGCGCACTGATTACACCGCTACAGACGGTGTCCACTCATAAACAGGTCGATCCGCAACGTTCACGAAAACTCCTGCTGCACCGTGAGGAATTGAATAAACTGATTGGTGCTGTTGAGCGCAAGGGTTTTTCATTGATACCTACAGCCCTGTATTGGAAAAACGGCAAGGTTAAACTTGAGATTGGCCTGGCCCGCGGTAAAAAGGCCCATGATAAGCGGCAGTCCATCAAGGACCGTGACTGGGAAAGACAAAAAGCAAGAATATTGAGACACTAATCCTGTAAAAAGTTTCCACAATTAATTTTTTTTATTTTTTTATCTTCGCCATGAACTTCAACTGATACCTCCAGTCGTAAAGACGATTTTAATTTTTCACTTACTTTATGGAGAACATCATGAAAGAAGCATTTTTAGCAGGTATGTTGGCGATGGGTGCCAACGCGGATGATAGCGATATCAACATCAAGAAATTCGTTATGCCAGTTGAAGTTCAGCAGGCAGGTGAGAGCCATACCGCCAATGTAACCTCGTACCAGTATGGCGTAACCGCCAATGACACCAGGGCAGACACTGGTCCGTCTGTAGTACGTCATATCCGCGCAGCAAACTAAGTTTGATTGATTTGATGCTTAAAGGGGCGGGAGTATTCCCGCCCCTTTTTTGTTTATGAATTCAAGCCGGAAAGACTTGATTAATCGCCAATTTAGCCCAATATATGTAAATACTTCAGGGTTACCCAATCGGGGGCGTAATGGCTTCGACGTGGATATGAAACCTGAGGGGCATGCCGAGGGACAGATTACCTCGTAAACACAGCTGTACACTTTATAGTTGCCAACGAAGACAACTACGCACTAGCTGCTTAATAACCAGTCTTAGTGCCGTCTGA
>CAJIBF010000031.1_pt1 | contig 14142 bp, 15 predicted proteins | sample 9199291 | NCBI WGS metagenome assembly CAJIBF01 (sample SAMEA7708293, study PRJEB35096) | sediment metagenome | biome: marine neritic benthic zone biome [ENVO:01000025]; feature: sediment [ENVO:00002007]; material: shallow marine sediment [ENVO:03000034] sea grass bed [ENVO_01000059] ...
AGAAACAATAAAAACAGAAAAGACAGATAAAGACGGTCTGGACGAGCAATTACTTGCTAAAGGAAAGGTAACGATACGTTTCAGGCAGGGCGGCGAAACGATTCGGCCGTATAAAAAGGCCATGACCAGGACTGTTAAGCAGGTTTTACAGGAACAGGAAGTACTTCCCTGGTATCGGGATAGATTGTCTTTAATCTATGTTAATGATCAATTGGCAATGATTCCGGGCATATGTATCGATGAGGCCTTTGTTACCACAAATAATAAACAGTCATTAAATGTGGTCTGGAGTGGACTCAGCAAGAGTATATTGCGATGAAAGACAGTCTTTTTTACCTTGCATATCGGTGTCTCACCGAATGCTGTGTTCAACTTAAAATCGATAGTAGCAGACAGCTTGCTGACAGGGTGGCGCAAGGGAGTATTAAACTTGATCCTTATCATTATTCCGCCTGCAAACCGGGAAGACCTGATTATCCGGAACTTATTTCACCGAAAAATTTACCTAAACGAAAGTTATCTACTCCGGAAGGACAGGCAGCCATGATACATTCGTTTGCGCATATTGAATTTAATGCAATTAACCTTGTATGGGATCTCATTTGCAGGTTTCAGGAAATGCCAATGGAGTTCTATCAGGACTGGGCTAAAGTAGCTAGTGAAGAAACACAGCATTTTGAGTTGTTATCCGGGAGACTGGCCGAACTCGGCTATCGTTATGGCGACCTTCCGGCCCATGATGGTTTATGGCAGATGGCTGAAGACACAGGCCATGATTTGATTTTACGTTTAGGTGTGGTTCCGAGAATACTGGAAGCCAGAGGGCTTGACGTCACACCTGATTTGATTCGCAGATTTAAAGAAATCAATGATTATAAGACCGCAAAGATACTGGACACGATATACAAGGAAGAAATCGGACATGTTCATACCGGTACAAAATGGTTTCGATTTGCATGCCAGATGCAGGATAAAAACGCTGAAGATGAATTCCGTAATATCCTGTCCAGTTTTATGCCGCGTAGTCCCGGCAAATTAAACCATGCGGCCAGAAAAAAAGCCGGGTTTAGCCAAATTGAGCTTGAATATATCAACTAGGCATTATTGATTATCTGACTATGAAAATATTCACCACACTTTTCGGTAATAACAAAAAGCCGTCTGCAGGAGAAGCAGAAGACAAAACTGTTTCAGCAATGCCAGATCGTGAAAAACAGGTGTATGAATCTGATCTCCTCACACGACAAAGGCTTTATGAAAAATGGGTTTCAAAAGATGAATGGCTGTTGAAGTCAGAAGGCATCTATTTGCTTGCCGGTGTTGATCCGGCTGACGCATCAATTATGCATGAAAATATCACCGAACTCTGGAATCATGCGCGCGAATGTGTCAATAAAGGCCTGCTGCCGGTAATTAATAATGAGTTATCTGAGCAGGAATGGCGGGTCAAGCCCTCAGATCTATACTCCTGGGCTACTGTTAGCAGGATTCCAGTGCCGGCAGAACTGACTGAATTAATGGAGTTTGTGCTACAAACAATCAAAGCAACGGCAGCAAACGTTCAACAGCCGATAAATGTGAATAATGATAAAGAACAGAATTATCTGCGACATCGTGAAATCGTTATGGGTGCCAGCCTCGCCTTAATAGCAGATGAACCTCAGCGGTTTTGTACACGCGGTGGCAAATTATCATCGAGATTAATCGCAGCTGAAATTACTGCGAATGCAGTATCCTGGTTCAAGAACGAAGAACCATTGCTTGCTCAGCCAGCAATGGAAGATCTGATAGAAAGTTATCTTAAGATGTCGGTGGTGTCGAAGAATTAAATCAGCTTATCGCCGGGGTCTTGGTTTTTTGCATGACGGTAGACTCTTCATCTGAGTAGTCAGGAGCAAACTGGGTAAACTTCAGGAATATATCACCAATTTCGATCAAGTCACCTTCCTGTAATACGGCCTTGCCAATTTTTTCATTATTAATATAAACACCATTCATGGAATTCATATCGACGATATCAAAGGCACCGTTGATATTACGGTGTATTTCCGCATGACGCCTGGATATGGATGAGTCATCCAGAGCAAGTTCATTATCCTTACCTCTGCCAATCCGCCAGATTGTTCTCGTAATGGGATAGCGTTTATTGTTTTCAGTCTCATTAATAAGATAGGCATAGGGCCTGTACTCATAGGTAGATGACTGCGTTTTTCTCGAGGGTTGACGTTGCCACAAGAGAAACAGTGTAATCAGTATTAGTATGATAATAATGATAAAAGCCGCAGGAATGCCATACCAGAGCCAAAGGTTGATAGGTTGCGTTTCTACCTGTCGCGTAATAATCCTCACGGGTGCAGCTTGTTCCGGAGTTGTCGGCAGTTCAGTCTGAGCAGGCGTTGCGCCGACAGATGGCCGGACCGGGACAACGCCGGAATCTGCAAATTTAACGGGTATAGACAGGCCTCGTTTGCCCTGTTGACCGGAATATTCAAGACGGATGTTGTTTACTTTTGTTTTGTCAGCTACGCCACCAAGAGAAATAGACAAAGAACCACCACTGGTAATATTGTCGAAAGCTGTATTGATATAGTCCTCAGGCAGTTCATAGTTAATAGATGCCTCAGTATAAATTCCACCTGTTTCCTCACTCAGGCGTCTAATGGTTTGCAGTGCTACAGACAGAGAAACGCTTCTTGGATAACCTATCGAATTGATGATGATGCCGGCCTTGCGAGCTACCCGAATAACATCGGCATGAAAATAAGCCTTGTCTTCTGCCTGACCATCAGACATAAGAATTAAAGCTTTTCGCGCGCCCTGTTGAGCGTCCAGGTAATCAAGCGCTTTGATTATATTTCTATAGAGTTCGGTCGTTTTACCGACTGCATTAAGTCCGTCAAGTTTTTTTTTCAATAAAAAAGCCGATTCACCAAGCGGCGATTCTATACGGAGTGTTTTATCAAATGATGCGAGTCCTACCCTGAATTGTGATGGTATTGCTGAAACCAATGCTCTTATTTGTTGTTTATTTTTTTCTATAACGTTCTGACGAGCCGGGTCACTGGTATCGACAACAAACAGGACAGCCGGTGGATTGGATTTATCAATCGCATAGCTTTGCTGCTCGAGTGGCAAGGGCTCACCATTTGCAGTTGCCTTGAACGAATTTAACTTTTCGCCTTGCGGAGTCCGGTAATCACACTTTAGAAACTCTTTCGTCTGCTGACAATTAATATCGATACTGTTGTTAAGTTTGCTCCATGCTGAGGCGGGCACTGTCAGGACAGCTGAAATAATCAGCAATAGAAAGCAAAGTTCTTTTTTTATCAACACTCTTGAAATTTCCATTTATTTGTCAGGAAATAATGGATCTGGCAAATCATAAAATTCGATCTTCACAGATTTAACACCGCGCTTTTCTTCAACTACCTGATTAAAAGCATCATCGGGTTCCTTGAATTCGCCAAGCTGTGCAATATCCTTATCGAGTTTGGCGTTTACATTAATGATTTTTTCATGTAGTTCATTTGAATATTCGAGTCTGTATGACCTTGGTTCACCCGTAGAAGTCATATCTTCAATTTCGGTAAGCCAGAGATAAACTGCACCGTCCTGTCCGGTCTCTTTATTTGGTTGTGCTACGTGCGCTGAAATTAATCTGAATTGTGCCGGCGGGTCTTCGGTGGTGGGCCAGCCTAGTAGAGGTGGAAAAGAAAAATAGGTAACGACATAAAAAGCCGAGGTTAAAATGATTGTTGTGGCTTTTACCTGCCACGACCATTTCGAGTAAAGATTTATGCTAAGCAGTAGCAGGCCAATCAATACGTAGGCCGTAATAATACCTGTAATTCCCAAAGTCATGATTAAATATCCAAGTTTGTTGTTATCCTAAGATGACGAGTGATTTCGGAAGAAAGTTTATTCCAAATACCTCTCCATTCCTGCCAATACTAAACCTGACAGCGGTTTTTTCGTCACCCTTTTTTTCCAAATTAATAGTGCCGTAGTAAACAACTTCAAGCTTCGGGTTGACCTTGGCCAGTCTGACGTTGACGTCGACCGGTTTTTCAGTCTCAGACGCATAGTAGTGCAGATTTACTACATATTCTCCTTTGACGACACCACGCAGGGTAACTACCTCCTGATTAAGGGGGTTTTGCACTTCCTCTCCATTAATCGTAATGGTGTCGTTGACGAGTCCCCGGTCGTCACGATCCAGGTGCAACAATCCCGCCTCTGGTGTTCTGAACCAGACAACCTGTCCTTCCGGGTCTTCCACCCAGATATCGATATCATCCGGGCTCAAGTCTTCCCAGGTGATGGTCAGTATATATTCTGCTTTCGGATCAATAATCCCGGATTTTGCCTCCGGATTCATAAACATGATCGCAACCAGGAACAGAAACGTGAAGCCAAGCAGCGCATTAAACAGCAAATCGGTAAACGGGTCAGAACGAAATCGTTTCCTGATACTCATGATTTCTATCGAGTGCTAGTCAATCTTTGGAATGACGTGAACCTGGGTCAAATGCCTTGTTAATTCAATTAGTTCATCGGCGTGACGATCCAGCATGTGATATTGCATGGCCGAAAGTACACTGCCTATCAAGCCGACCAGCGTTGTATATAATGCTGTTCCCATACCGTTACTCATATGGCGCAATATTTTTTGCATCGAACTGACATCGAAATCAGCAATATTTGATACAGAGCCCAGCATAAATATGAAACCAATGATGGTGCCAAGCAGCCCCATCTTCAGCATCATGTCGGAAACAAACCAGCCAATTTCCTGCGGTCCCTTCAAACGAGATTCATAAACGTCGATCAGGTCAGAGGGGGAACCGGATTCGTCTGCGCCGGTTCTATGTTCGTTTCTAAAGTACAAATCACGAATGTACTCCGTCATAAAGCAGTCCGGTAGAGTTATCCGTGAATTGATGGCTACTTTTTCATCATCAATGGTAATCGCCAGGGTTTTCTCATTTTTTATTATCCGGTCAACCTCCTTAGAGAGATTGGTCTGTGAGGACATGGTATAGATGCGCCTCGCGCAGTGCAGCGTTACCAGGATATAGATTAGAGCAATTGCCCAGGAAATACGGCTTTTATCAACATAAAACAGCGTCGTCAGAACATCCTGATGCCACGCGATTATGAAAGCAAATATGATCAGGCCTGTCAGTATCATCCACCTCAGTAACAGGCTGTGTTTCGGTTGTTCTCTCATAATGGTAATGATTGTTGCTAGCTATTGATATCAAATTTGAAAGGGTCTCTGGAAGCACCGTATTCTATCATCGTGCGCAGGATTTTATTGATCTTTTTGGCTATTTTGTCCAGGCTTTTGTCACCCGAATTTTCTGGCAGTAGCGGCGTACTGAGCGTTATTTCACCATTGATTGCGGCAACGGCAATCTTGTAGGGGCAATAATTAATATAGGCCGGCGCCTGTCTGAGCATGTCTTCCGCCAGAGATAAATTACAAAATAGTATGACTTCATTTTCCGGAAATTCATCTGTACCCCGTTCCCGTATTGCTTGTCCAATATGCATTCGGTTGGTAATCCGGAAATTGTATTCCGTGATGACAAATTCAATATCCTGAATGACGTCAGCAAATGGCTTATCGGTGCGTAATTCGTAGTAGGGTGGAGCGCTCTTTTCGCATGCAGCCAGGCCAAGCAAAAGCAAAAAGAGAGCAATTCGTTTGCCCGAAAGTGTGTGATTTTTCATCCGGCGAATTTAATTACAAGCCAGATGATAAGTGTAGTGGTGAGTGATTAGGTCTGGTGACGCAAACATTTACTCAGCAATAATGACCTGCGTACCTACATCGACGTATTTTTTCAGCTCAACTATTTCCTCATTGGTCAAAGCAATACAACCCTCGGTCCAGTCCAGTTCCTGATGTATGGTTAATTTCTTGTCAGTAGTCTGCCCCAAACCGTGAATTCCAATAAACCCGCCCAGTTCTGTATTTTGCGGAGGTACTTTCCTTTTTTTATAGGCCGCTGCAATGAGTTTGAACTCTTCGGATGAGATCAACTGGTTTTTATAACCATACCAGGCATCAATCAGATTGGGATAATCGAGCTGCATGAAATAATGGAAGCGGTCACTCTGCTTGAAATCCATAATCCTGTATGTGCCGATAGGTGTCTTGCTGTCGCCACGTTTTCGCTTGGTGCCCTGACCTCCCTTGCCAGTGGCAATATGATAAGTCTTGATAACTTCGCCTTCACGCTCAAGCATCAATGCATTATTTTTTTTGGAGATACGTATCTGATAATCATTAGCGCTGACCTGCGAACACATCAACACAAATAACGCTGGACCGGCCAGCATAAAAAATGACAGTCTTTTTATCATTGTTATTACCCGTATGACGTTGCTCTTTAACCCAATGACCGAATTTTAGGAAATTAGATGAAAAATTTCATCCCATGATAAAATTTGGTCCAATTTAGATTCTATCCAGCAATTAAGTGAAAATACAGCACCTTAAGAGGAGTAGGTAACAGATGGACGGACAGCGATATAGCAATCCTGCAATTATTCTGCACTGGCTGATGGCGATCATGATTCTCGGGATGATCGCGCTGGGGCTGTATATGGTCGATTTGCCGAAAGGCAGTGAGGAACGCAGCTGGTTTTTTCAACTGCACAAGTCAATAGGCCTGACGCTGGGATTACTGGCTATTTGCAGACTTGCGTGGAAAATTAAAAATCCGGCACCGCCGCTGCCTGATTTCGTTGCGTCCAGGGAGCGTAAAATTTCTACCGCTGCCCACCACACGTTGTATTTACTCATGTTCATACAGCCGCTTTCCGGCTACATATCGTCCTCGTTTAGTGGCTACAGCACTAAATTCTGGGGAATACCCCTGTATAACTGGGGATGGAAATCACCTGACTTGAACAAGTTTTTTACTGAAATTCACGATATCAGTGCTTTTTGTCTAATTGCATTGATCTTCCTGCATCTTGCAGGTTTTTGCTACCATATGTATCGAAAAGAATTTGAAGTGATCAAAAGAATGTGGTTTACCTGATGTTAGGAGGGGCAATAAAAAAGGGGTCTAGGACCCCTTTTATGTACTTCAGCAAGTAATAATTACTTGTTGTTGATGTACATGGTTACTTCAAAACCAAAACGAATGTCGCTGTATGCTGGGGTTTCCCATTTCATGATAGTTCTCCTCATTAAGTGAGTTAGTTAATTTACCCGTAAAGGGACACAAAAGTTGTGCACGTAAGATAAAGCACAGCCCATGCCAATTCTATTATATATATATATAACAATAACTTAATGAAGTTGTTGAGCTAAAAACCATGCTGTTTTTAACTCAAATTGGTCAATATTATCCAATTTTGCTGGGTGTTTTGAACCAGTTGTAGTTATACTGTCTTATGGCTCTTACTCGCTCCCGTTCTTTAAAAAATCTCATATTTCGTCATGAAATCGCTATTTTATTACTGGTTACGGTAACCGGACTGATTGGCGGCGCATCGGCCTATTTCTGGCAGCAAAATTCGGCAGAATCGGTGCGTATCAATGCGATGTTTTATTTTACGGAACAGATACGGGGTGAGATGTATGCACAAATCCAGGAAATGATTCGCGCCCGAATACTGGAAGATAAAAATGCGTTTGAAGCTTACTCAGGACACTCACGGGCGATATCTGAATTTTTCAACGAACTACGTCGCCGTTCAAATACAAGAAATGAGGACCTTGCGATTCAGGATTTGAACCTGTCCTATCGTGAGATTCAGGACGATATGAACAACCTTTTTAATGATCCCTATATCGCCAATCGGCTTGCCCGAATACAGATTCTTGATCCGCAGTTCGCACAGAGAATGGTGGGTAAATTCGAAACACGCTATGCAGAGTTCAAACAGCTGCTCACTAAACAGCATGACGCGCTTGATGAGACCCTGGAACGGTGGACCCGGTTTGCGCCTTTTGCCATATCGATCCCGATATGTATTGCCTTTATTATTGTTATTTACACTCGACAGGTGATGCGCAATGACTTTATCAAACCTGTAGCTCGCATCATGCGCGGCGCGGAAGTTATCAGTCACGGCGATCTAAAATATCACATTGATGAGACCGGCGTTGAGGAAGTGTCGAACCTTGCCAGGTCGATTAATCAAATGGCTAAAGAACTGTCAGAAAATCGTGATGCCCTGATTGAAAATGAAAAACAGGCGGCATTGGGTTCGCTGGTTCCCGTTGTTGCACACAATATACGTAATCCTCTGGCGAGTATCAGGGCGACTGCGCAGTTGCTGGAGCATGCTGAAAATCAAAAAGAAATCAGTGAGTCAACGCAGGCAATCATCGATACGATAGACCGGCTTGGACGCTGGGTGAGTTCACTTGTGTCCTACCTGCATCCGCTAAAGCCTAACCTTGTTATTGCCAAACCTGTTGACTTACTGAATGCAGCGCTGGGTTTGCTTATTAACAAAATAGAGGAGAAAGATATTCATATTGTCAAACAGGGATGGGAAAACAATCATGATCTAACCGTAGATCCTGACCTGATGGAGCAGGCGTTATTCAGTTTACTATCAAATGCCGTTGACGCCTCGCCAAAGTCCGGAATAATAAAGATAACCCTGTCCAATCCTGAAGACTATATTGAATTTCATATTCATGACAGCGGGCCGGGCTTGCCGTTTGAACCAAAGCCGGGGGATTTGGAGCCAGGCCCGTCTACCAAGCGTTTTGGCACCGGGCTGGGCATCCCGATTGCGTTTAAAATTTGCCAGAAACATGGCTGGAACCTGAAATTCAATGTCATCGAAGGTGAGGGCACAGAAGCCATTATTGCCGCGCCAATTCATAAATTAAGAGAGGTAGGAAGTTAAATGCAAGACACATTTAACGTATCAGCAGAAGTACCGGTGCTGGAGAAAAAAATACTGTTAGTTGAAGATGAAAGCGTTTTTGCCAAGGCTGTAAAAAAACATCTGCAAAGACAGGATTACAAGATTGAAGTGGCGGGTGATCTGGATTCGGCCAGACGGCTTTACAAGGATATGTCTCCGGATCTGGTGTTACTTGATATGCGGCTACCCGATGGATCAGGCCTGGATTTACTTTCTGAAATCAAGTCTTCTACAACTGACGCTCCGGTACTTGTCATGTCTGCTTATGGCGAACTTGAGGATGCTGTTTCCGCTATGAAACTCGGAGCATCAGATTATTTGAAAAAGCCAATCGATCTTGAAGAACTGTTGTTAAACATAAGGAAGGTGTTGGATAAGAATGAACTTTCTCAAAAGCTGACTTATTCAACCAAGCGCGAGCAGCATGCAGTAGAGTCAGTTGAATTTCTCGGTGAATGTAAACAAATCCAGGCTGTGCGAGGGCAAGTAGAACGTATTGCGCACTTATCAAAATCAGCCGAAGTGATACCTCCGACGGTGCTCGTATTAGGCGAGACAGGCACAGGTAAAGACGTTATTGCACGACTGCTGCATGCCCATAGCAGCCGTGCTGACAAGCCGTTCGTACATGTAGATTGTGCCTCGCTTCCGAAAGACCTGATCGAATCCGAACTGTTCGGACATGAAAAAGGTGCATTTACCAATGCCCATGTATCGCGAACCGGTTTGATTGAAGCCGCTGAAGATGGTGTTTTGTTCCTGGATGAGATAGGTGAACTGCCGCTCGATTTACAATCGAAGCTGCTGGCCGTTCTGGAGCGGCGTACGCTCAGGAGGGTTGGTACAACACAGGAGCGTACTGTGGCAGCCTGGATTATCGCAGCTACCAATCGCGATCTCGAAACGCTCGCTGAGAAAGGAGAGTTTCGTTCAGATTTGTATTATCGACTCAATGTCATGTCATTATCGATGCCTCCTTTACGCGAACGCGGAAGCGACATACTACTGTTGGCGAATCACTTTACAGTGCAGACCGCTCGTCGTTACAGTTTGCAACTGGACGGATTTACGAAGCAGGCTGAAGCGGCATTACAGGAATATTCCTGGCCGGGAAATATACGTGAAATGAAACACTTGCTGGAGCGGGCCGTACTGTTAAGTGGCGGCGGGACTATCGATGTCGATGTCCTGTCTCTGCAGAACACAGCGGAATCAAGTGCAGAGAGTCGGGAGCTCGACGATGATCTGACGCTTGGCGAAGCAGAGCTGCAATTGATTAAACAGGCGCTGGAAAGAACGAATCGCAACGTCTCAAAGGCCGCAAGGGAACTCGGTATTACCCGCATGGCTTTACGCTACCGGATAAAAAAATATAATCTCTAGGCTATCTATTATCTGCTTATTAAGTTAGCTGGATTTAATGCAGTTTCATTCTTGGTTTATGCTTTTGCGTCAGAAAATCAGCAATGGATAGCATTGATACCCGAATGATGCCCTGAATATTAACCTGGTGCATTTTATATAAGGATAAATATACAAACCTGGCCAATAAGCCTTCAACCATAACGCTACCCGCTTTCTTGCCAAGCAGATTTCCCATCATATTTCCTACAGTGGAGTAGCGACTGAGATTTATCAGGGAACCGTAATCTACATATTTGTAATCCGGAAGCGGGTTATCAGACATCATATTCATGATTGATTTTACGAGCATGTCGGCCTGTTGATGCGCTGCCTGCGCCCGTGGTGGAACGGTTTGTTCACTATCATCCATCGGACAGGCTGCGCAGTCACCTAACGCAAAGATACTTTCATCGCGTGTCGCCTGGAGAGTTTTCTTTACGATTAATTGATTCATCTGATTGGTTTCCAGTCCGCCAATGTCTTTAAGAAAGTCAGGTGCCTTGATACCGGCTGCCCAAACCTTGATCTCGGCAGGAATCATGTCTCCATTTTCAGTGATGAAGCCCTCTGCAGTGGCCTCCGTGATGCGATGACCAGCGACGATATCGACATCTATTTTTTGTAAGGCCTGTTCTGTCATCTTGGACAGGCGCGGGGGCAGGGCAGGCAGAATGCGCTCGGCGGCTTCGAGAATAGTAATTTTAATATCTGTATCCTTGGAAAGCTTATTCATTCCAAACGTAATGAGCTGATCAAAGGCGTCATGCAGTTCTGCGGACAATTCAACGCCGGTAGCGCCGGCACCGGCAATGGCAATGTTCAACTGGCCCTCTCGCAGAGGTTGTTCCTGAGTGTTGGCTCTATAAGCCGATCTGAGCAAATGCTGATGAAATATATCCGCCTCTTGGCGTGTATCCAGGAACATGCAGTGTTCCTTCACGCCCTTGATACCAAAATCGTTGGTTTCACTGCCAACAGCCAATACCAGCGCATCATAGCTAAAGGTTCTTCTGGGAATGAACTCCAAGCCATCTTCATCATAGGAGGCCGCCACGGTAATTTCCTGTTTTTCGCGATCAAGTCCGTCCATGCGTCCAAGTCGGAAAGTAAAGTGATTCTGATGTGCCAGTGCCAGGTAGCTGAGTTCATCTTCATAGGAATTAAGCGTTCCTGCAGCCACTTCGTGCAATAACGGCTTCCAGAGGTGTGTCATGGTTGTATCGACCAGTGTTATGGCCGCTTTTTTCTTTTTACCGAGTTTTTTCCCCAGTTTTGCGGCAAGCTCAAGTCCACCGGCGCCGCCGCCAACCACGATAATCTGAAATATGTCTTTTTGTTCGTTCATAAGTGTTGTTCTGCGTCATTATTACAGTCTGTCCCCAGAGCCAGACTGATTGTGTAGGTATATGGAAATCATTTAACATTACCTTGTCCGGGACTACTTTAAATCATTTTATTATGGAACAACAAACTGAACTCGAATTACAGGCTGCTGCATTTCGCCGGCTGGTCAGTCATTTGCGCGAGCATACTGATGTGCAGAATATCGATCTAATGAATCTGGCGGGTTTTTGCCGCAATTGCCTGTCCAAATGGTATCTGGCCGCGGCAGAGGAAAAAGGGCTGGATATGGACTACGAAAAAGCCAGGGAAATTATTTACGGAATGCCTTATTCGGAATGGAAAAGTCGCTATCAAAGCGAGGCCAGTGAACAGCAAAAACAGAAATTTAATGAAACGATACAGCAGCAGGATCAATAAAGCGCTGTAATCGTATAACCTTTTTCATACAGCTGGTTGAGAAAACCACGTTTGTCGGCCAGGTGTGAAGCGCCCATGGCCACGAATGTATTACCTTCGGCAAAAGCTTTTTCAATAATCTTGAGAGTTTTGTCGTTGCGATCATACAGGATGGCTTGCATGAATCGTTCAAACACGGCTTCATCATGATGTGGTTGACTGTTAAATTCGACTATTCCCTGCAAGTCCCGGGCAACATATAAATCGACCAGCGTTTTAGCATCGCGAATGATTTGGCTGTGGTTACAGATCGTGTCCGTCAGAATGGTAACCTGGTCCTGGAGACTGAGTTTTTCCAGTGATTCGATTATTTCTTCCATGGTTTCCAGAGACTCGATCCGCCTTACACTCTGTCTGGCAACATTCAGCAGATTCATCTCCAGAGAAGCCGCTCGAACCGGTTTCGGTCTGCCAATAAGACTAAACGCGGCCCATGGCTTTAACATACCGACCTTGTCGGCTTCGATGCCATATTCAGTAGCGATAGCGCGAAATGCCTGCAGTACCTCTTCGTCAAGCAGGCTATCCAGTCGCTGATCGTTAGAAAAATACATACTATCGAAAAAAGTCTGATTTGCAGCTTCACTCGGTATCGTTTCCATAAGCAACGTCCTGCTGCGCAGGAGTGCCAGCCTTACCTGGGGAGGAAAACGGGTTACGGCGTAATCCTGTGAGTGTATCGTCCCGAAGATATAATTGGTTTTATTGTTCTTCTCAATTTGCCAGAGCATGCCTTTTTTGAACCTGATATCCGGCATCGCCTTATTAGTGCTGTCAGCACTTTTTTCAGCGACAAACTCATGACATGCCTTAATGGGATGCAATGCATCGTCAGCAAAGCCTGCAACAGGCAACAGCAATATCAACATCCTGATGATGAATCTATGCATTGGTATCAATTAATCGGGAAAGATTCCCGATTATAGGTAATAGGTTTTGTCGTATCATCTGTTTTAATGCGAATCCATTGATAGTTTAAGACAAACATGAGAACGGCCTCGAGTATATTATTTGTCATTAGTATTTTTACAGCTAACGCTTTAGCCGCCGATAGAAGCGGCAAGATGAATTTTGAAGAATGTCTGTCTGCGGCAAAAAAAACCAGGCCCGGACTGGTCATCAAGGTTGAAATGAAGGAAGAATCCGGAGTCGAAATTTACGAGTTTGACATCAGGGATGACGACAATCGAGACTGGGACATTGAATGCAGGGTTGATACTGGAGAAATAGTGGAACTGGAAGAGGAAGTGTTTGCTATTAACCATCGCAAATTCGCTGAGCGAATGAAGATAGATTTCAAGCAGGCCAGGACCATTGCTTTAAAGGAATATCCAGGCGAAATACTGGAAGTAGAATATGAGATTGAAGTTGACGGACTACCTGTATATGAATTCGATATCAGGCAGGACTCTGGTGAAGAAATAAAAATTGAAATTGATGCCAGCAGCGGCGCCATACACGAGGTGAGCCGTGAATTATGGCAAATTGGCTATGAATAACAGCACATTAAGTTTATTATCTGATCAAAATAAAGAAGTAATGTGCGTAATGTGCAGCATTATAAAGATAACTTTTTTCTGATCAGACTTTATCACGCTACCTTTCATTGCAGCAGACACCTGTTGTTAGCTGCTGCAGTACTGGTATTGCCCGCCTGTGGTAAATACAAATATGTGCCAGAGCCGATTGTCCCAGCTGAAATCTACCAGCAAAACGTAGCCATCGATCATGAAGATCCTGCTTTCAGAGAGTTTCTTCAACGAAATGCGTATCCAATCAATGAATGGCCTTTGCAAAACTGGGATTTGCAGACGCTCACTCTGGCATCGCTGTATTTTAATCCCGGTTTAAAAGTGGCCAGCAGTAAGATCGATATCGGTAAGGCAGAACAACGTATTGCCGGGCAGCGACAGAATCCGACGGTGGCAATACCTTTTGAAAATAGTAGCGAGGGGCGTGATTCTCCCTGGGTCATTGGCCTCGTCGTAGATTTTCTGTTCGAGCGGGCCGATAAAAGACAGGCCGCAATTG
>CAJIBF010000099.1_pt1 | contig 14046 bp, 10 predicted proteins | sample 9199291 | NCBI WGS metagenome assembly CAJIBF01 (sample SAMEA7708293, study PRJEB35096) | sediment metagenome | biome: marine neritic benthic zone biome [ENVO:01000025]; feature: sediment [ENVO:00002007]; material: shallow marine sediment [ENVO:03000034] sea grass bed [ENVO_01000059] ...
GGCTGGCCAACTGCATGCTGAGCAACTCGTGCTGGTTAAGAAGTGTCTTAATAATCATCAAAATAACTTAAAGTATTACGTTAGGGAAGGAATAATTGACAAAGGATTTCAATTACTTAAAGAAACTATACAAACTAATATCTACATGTTTTCCGAAACCCGGTATGCCACATTAAAAAACATCCAGGAATGCACGCCCATTGTTTAAGGGCATTTAGTATCGTTCGTTGTTGTTTTTCAACTTGTCTGTTCTGAGCGTATTTTCCACAACTGGCACGCGAGCTGTCTTCTGCTCAATAGCGGAGCAAAAAACTAAAGATTTTGATGCGCTGTCCGATATGGACTATGTCGTTGGAAATTTTTATCAATATTTTTATAAGGAAGTGTGGATACACTGGAGTAGAAAATGGAAAAGCTGATCACCAGGTTTAGCATTCGCAAACAGTTCTATATATTCACCGCAATTTGTTGCCTCGGCATTATTGCTACAAACTTTACTGCTGCATCATTAGGCCTGAGTGATGCAATGATCCTTGTAGCGGAAATTGCCTGCGCTGTAGTTATGTTTGGTTTTGCCCATGTCATTGGCAAGGTCAACGGACATCGTGCCGAAGAGATGGTGCATGCCTTGCAGGCGATGTCCAAAGGTGATTTGACTTATAAGTTTGCTTTAGCGGGTAAAGATGAGTTTGCCTGGATGTGTTGGGAATATTCACAGTCGCGCAAGGGGTTCAGCAAACTGGTTCAGGATATGCTTGGTAACTCAAGCCAGCTTGCCGCCGCCGCGGAAGAACTATCGGCGATTACCGAGCAGACCAATAATGGCATCATGCGCCAACAGGGTGAAACCGAACAGGTTGCTACGGCCATGAACGAAATGTCTGCCACCGTAAACGAGGTCGCAAATAACGCGGCCAGCGCTGCGTCGGCGGCACGTGATGCAGACGAGCAGGCCAATAACGGTAGCAAGGTCGTCACGAGCACGGTAGATACAATACATATGCTGGCCTCTGAAGTAGAACGTACGGCAGACGTCATACAAAGTTTGAAGGAAGACAGCGTTAGTATCGGTGCCGTACTTGACGTGATTCGTGATATCGCCGAGCAAACCAATCTCCTGGCTTTGAATGCGGCTATCGAGGCCGCCCGTGCCGGGGAACAGGGACGCGGTTTTGCCGTGGTGGCCGATGAGGTCAGGACGCTTGCGAGCCGCACGCAACAATCGACAAGTGAGATCAACGATATGATCGAACGATTGCAAAGCGGTGCCAACCAGGCCGTATCAGCCATGCAAGTTGGCCGAACTAAAGCGGAACAGAGTGTCGAGCAGGCGGCTAAGGCCGGTCAGGCACTGGAAACGATTACCGGCGTGGTCGATAACATCAAGACCATGAACATGCAGATCGCGAGTGCCGCAGAACAACAGAGTGCCACGGCGGAAGAGATCAATCGCAATATCGTTAATATTACCGAGGTCGCGCAGGAAACCGCGAATGGATCGATGGAAACAGCAACTGCCAGCGATCAGCTTGCCAGACTGGCATCAGACCTGCAGAACCAGGTCGGCAATTTCAAGATAGCTTAAAGAATCCAGAAAATAGTCATGACCCTGGCTGTCGCCAGGGTCAGTTGACTATACTTACGAAAGAATTGTGTCAAACCAGGGCTGGTTTGACACGGAATAAGAAGGCCTGGTATCCGGAAGAGGCTGGAGATACCAGGCAATAACCGAGCGTCCCTCTCGGTTTCCGCTTTCGCGGTCACGGTAAACTGTTATGAGTGCTTTCAATCGTTAATCCCAACTCAGGGCGCCGCCGGTCTGATACTCGGTAACGCGCGTTTCAAAGAAATTCTTTTCCTTTCTCAGGTTGGCCTGTTCATCGAGCCATGGCAGCGTCGACTCGGCGCCCGGAAACGGCAGGTCATTCAGTCCAAGCTGCACGGCGCGACGGTTGGCGATGTATTGAAACTGGCCAAGATGGGTTTCTGCTGAATAACCCAGAATCGGATCGCGCAGGATATAGCTGGTATAGCCTTTTTCAGCTTCATACGCCTCATCCCACATATCGCTTATCGCCTGCGGATCGAGTGTCAATTGCTCTTCCTGCAGTATCTGTTTAACAACGCGTATACCGAAGGCCGCGTGCATGACTTCGTCACGCATGATGTATTGCAATTGTTCAGCTGTACCTTTCATCAGGCCACGACGCTGCAGGGCGAAAATCGGGCTAAAACCGTTATAAAACCAGCAGCCTTCGAAGATGGCTGAGAAGAACATATAGGACAGCACAAAATTATGCAGTTCATCGGGATCTTTCAGATCGATATCCGAACGCAGCACCGAATTCAGTCTCCGGTTAGCCATGGATATCTTCTGATGTATCTCCGGCACGACACGATAGCGGTTATAGATCTCGCTCTGATCCAGGCCGATTGTTTCGATACAGTGCTGATAGGTCCAGGTATGCAGGGATTCTTCATAAACCTGGCGGGCCTGATAGATCTGCAGCTCCGGTGCTGACATCTTTTCCATGACAGCCAGACCGATGTTACGCATGGCGAGGATATCCGAGGTTGTCAGATAAGACAGCACATTCTCATAAACATGCTTTTCTTCTGAAGTCAGTTTATGACGATAGTCGGTCACATCCTGGGCCATGTTGATATCAAGTGGCGTCCAGTGATTTTTATTTGCGTTTAAAAAGAAATTCCAGGCCCAGGGATACTTGAACGGCGCCAGCTGATTGATATCGGTTTGACCATTGATGACACGCTTGTCTTCCGGATTCACCGGCTCAACGTTGTGTGTCTTTTCAGCGCTCTTGAAATTTCTGACGGTCTCGTCTTCATCGAAAGTCGTATTATTCAAAGTATGATCAACAACAGACGGTTCTATTGTTTCAATACTCTCGGCCGGTTTCGATAAAGGGTCATTCCAATCCAACATTACTTCAATTCCTCTCTCTATTTTGATGACATGTTACTGACAGGCTTCACAATCCGGGTCCAGGATTGAACATACCTTGGGTTCTTCAACAGGTTCCGGTTGCGCAGAACTGGTGGCGCTCTTTTCCATGTGCGTTGCGCCCAGAGAACGCAGGTAGTAGGTGGTTTTCAAACCTCTTACCCATGCCAGCTTGTACAGGTTGTCGAGTTTTTTACCGCTCGGTTCGGCCATATACAGGTTTAACGACTGGCCCTGGTCGATCCATTTCTGACGACGCGAGGCGGCTTCAACCAGCCAGCGCGGATCGACTTCAAAAGCCGACGCATACAGTGATTTTAATTCGTCCGGTATGCGGTCGATGGACTGTACACTGCCGTCAAAGTATTTCAGGTCATTCACCATGACGTCGTCCCAGATTCCGCGCTGTTTCAGGTCATGCGCCAGATAGGGATTGACCACGGTAAATTCACCGGACAGGTTCGATTTAACAAACAGGTTCTGGTAGGTCGGCTCGATGGACTGGCTGACTCCGCAGATATTCGAGATAGTGGCGGTCGGTGCAATAGCCATGCAGTTGGAGTTGCGCATGCCCACTGTCATGACGCGTTCGCGCAGACTGTCCCAGTCCAGTCGCAAACTGCTATCTACTTGCAGGTAGTCACCGCGATTTTCAGCCAGGCGCTGGATCGAATTGATCGGCAGAATGCCCTGGCTCCAGAGTGAGCCCTGATAAGTGGAATAGCTGCCACGTTCCTCGGCCAGTTCGGTTGATGCCTGGATGGCGTAGTAGCTGACCATTTCCATGCTGCTATCGGCAAAATCAATGGCTTCCTCGGAGGCATACGACAAGCGTAGTTTGTACAGTGCGTCCTGAAAGCCCATGATGCCGAGCCCTACAGGGCGATGGCGCAGATTGGAACGACGTGCCTTGGTAACGCTGTAATAATTGTAATCAATAACATTATCCAGCATCCGCATGGCGGTATTGACGGTCTTTTGTAATTTTTCTGCGTTCAGTCCGTTTTCATCGACATGCTGTGGCAGGTTTACCGAGCCGAGGTTACAGACTGCGATCTCATCATCCGAGGTATTCAATGTGATCTCGGTACACAGGTTCGAAGAGTGCACAACGCCAACATGCGGTTGCGGAGAACGCAGATTGCACGGGTCTTTAAATGTGATCCAGGGATGACCGGTTTCAAACAGCATCGATAGCATCTTGCGCCAGAGTTCATTGGCCGGCAGCACCTTGAAATCAGTAATTTCACCGTTTGCGGCCTGCTGTTCATACTCGGTATAGCGCTGTTCAAATTCGGCACCATAAAGATCGTGCAGGTCCGGAGCAACGTGCGGTGAGAAAAGCGTCCAGTCGGCTTCTTCGGCGACGCGTTTCATGAACAGATCCGGGATCCAGTTGGCCGTATTCATATCATGCGTTCGGCGTCGGTCGTCACCGGTATTTTTACGCAGTTCCAGAAATTCCTCGATATCCAGGTGCCAGGTTTCAAGATAGGCACACATGGCGCCCTTACGTTTACCACCCTGGTTAACGGCGACGGCGGTATCATTGGCCACCTTTAAAAACGGAACGACACCCTGTGATTTGCCATTGGTGCCCTTGATATGTGCACCGAGTGCGCGGACACGGCTCCAGTCGTTACCGAGTCCACCGGCAAATTTGGACAACAGTGCGTCATCCTTAATAGAAGAAAAGATACCGTCCAGGTCGTCCGGAACAGTGGTCAGGTAGCAACTCGACAACTGCGGCCGGCAGGTGCCTGAATTAAACAGGGTAGGGGTGGAACTCATGAAATCAAACGAAGACAGCAGTTCGTAAAACTCGATTGCACGTGTCTCACGGTCAAGCTCATTAATGGCCAGGCCCATTGCCACACGCATGAAGAAGGCCTGCGGCAGTTCAAAACGAACATCACTGGAATGAATGAAGTAACGGTCGTAGAGCGTTTGTAAACCAAGGTAGGTGAATTGCTTGTCACGGTCGGCATGCAGAGCCTTGCCAAGACGGTCGATGTCATATTTCTCGAGTTCATGATCAAGTAGCCCGAGTTCGGCACCAAGCTGGATGTACTGTTTGAAGTAATCCGGATACAGCACCGTCATCTCATTGTGTGTTGCCAGACACGGCTTATCCTCTACAAAACTCAGTGCTTCGCTGCGCATTTTGTCGAGCAGTAAACAGGCGGCAACGTAGGAATAGTTCGGTTCCTTTTCAATCAGCGTGCGGGCACTCATAACCAGGGTATGATTGACGTCCTCTTCGCTGACACCATCAAACAGGTTTTTCAGTGCATCATCGAGGATCAGTTGCGCCTCGACATCGGTTACGCCCTCACAGGCCTCGTCCACAACGGCACGCAAACGTTCTGCATCGAGCGGCACGCGTGAACCGTCGGCACGGGTAATCGTAATCGGAACGGCCTGTTCCTGAGCCTCTGCAACCTCGCTATTGTCGGCGCTGGACTGACGCTCGCGTGAGCGTTCTTCACGATAAATGACGTAGGACCGGGCCACTTTTTGTTCGCCTGCACGCATCAATGCCAGTTCAACCTGGTCCTGAATGTCTTCGATATGCAGTGTTCCACCATCCGGCATACGGCGGGTCAGTGCGCTGACTACCTGTCCGGTTAACTGCTCGACCTTCTGGTGAATACGGGTCGATGCGGCGGCAGTACCGCCTTCAAAATTGATGAACGCCTTGGTCATGGCGACAGAAATCTTGCTCAAATCGAAAGTCGTTACCTTGCCGTTACGGCGAATGACACGGTAGTGTCCAAGTCCCTGAGACAGGCTATCGAGATGTGCGCCAGCGGCTACAGCAGCTTGTTCATTAGCCAGGCTGCCGGTTGATGCATTCGAAACAGAATCAGTGCTGGTGGTGCTTTCCGCCTCCATTTACCCCTCCAATTATTGTGATTTGATTTGTTTCGACTTGGTGAAAACAGCTCGAAACTTGTTGATGTTTATTATGTAAACGAATGTATAGCACCACAATAAAATGTGGTCAAGCGCTTATTAAACCACAAGATGATGTGGAATGACCTGTGTTTATTGTCCGGATTAACTGTGGATAAGCTGGGCACAAAAACCCCAGGAGCCCGTTTATATTATGAAAAGGCAGTTAATTCAGATGCTTAGTTCTTTAACAGGGAGGGGCTATTTTTGCGTTTGAAAATTGTGAAAAACTGTTCGCTTTCGTTTCATGATAGCAATAATTCATGAAGCCAGAGCGGCACTTTTATTCAGGGCGGTTGATATTGTCCAGTGTCTGTATCGATGTTGATCGGGCACACGCGATAAAGGCCTGCATGAACTCCTCGTCTTGCTGCGGCTGCCGAATAGCAGCGTACAGCGTGCTCCACAAGCCGCCTGCGCCAAGCGGCCTTGCGCAAACTGAACCCTCGTCCAGATATTTACTGACTGCCCAGGCAGGCAGCACGGCAATGCCACGATGATTGGCCACCAGCTGTATGATCATAGACGTTAATTCAGCAGTACGTATCGCTTCCGGTTCGATGCGCGCGGGTGCAAGGTAACGACTGAACACATCCAGCCGGTTACGCTCGACCGGATAGGTAATCAGTGTCTGTTCGCTAAAGTCTTCGGGTTCAACATGCGTTTTCTTCAGCAATGCATGTTGTTTATCAAGCAATAGCAGCGACTGGTATTTGAACAAGGGAAAGTAGGCAATAGCGGGATTAGTATCCGGATCAGAGGTAATCACCAGGTCAATATCGCCATTCAACAGTGCCGGCAAGGGTTCAAAACTGAAGCCCAGCGACAGGTCCATCTCAATATCCGGCCAGTCATCGCGATAATGGTCCATGGTCGGCATCAGCCAGTCAAAACAGCTGTGACATTCGATGACGATATGCAACCTGCCGGTCTGGCCGCGTAACAGGCTATCGATATCTTTCTCGGCCAGCTCGATCCTCGGCATGATCTCATCGGCCAGCGCCAGCAAGCGGCGCCCGAGCTCGGTAAACCGCGGTGGTCTGCTTTTGCGCACAAGTAGCGCACTATCGTAGTACTGTTCAATCGCCTTTAGCTGGTGCGACAGCGCCGACTGGGTCAAGTGCAAACGCCTGGCCGCATCCGCCATGTTGCCGCATTCGCGTATCATTCTCAGGGTGCGTAGATGCCGGATATCCATGCGTATTACTTTAACAAAATTAAAGTAATAATAAATAAACTTGAATAGTTTTCAATACAGCGCAGGGCTTGCGCTAGCTGCCGGGGCAGAACGGCTATGAGAAACGACTTATCTGGCTAGAGTTTGCTGTGGCTGCCGTCGCAAAGCGGCTTTTTTGCGCTGTGTTTGCAGGCGCAAAACCATACCTTGGTGGATTCTTCCGCCTTGTAAGGGACGGGGGCAAATTCGGTGCCGCTGTGTGAGCCATCGCAGAATGGCTGGTTCTGGCTTTTACCGCAGGAGCACCACCAGTATTCTTTTCCAGCTTCGACATCGATAGCGATGGGTGCTTTTTGGGCAATTGTCGGTTCAGACATGGCGTTCTCCTTTTTCGCACAGTCTAACCAAATTGTTAGCCGACGCGAAGCAAACGTATGCTGCGATCAGGACTGCGAAATGTTCAGGGCAGGTACAGGGAGAAGCAGCCGCCGCCGTCGATACCTTCATTGGTTGTCGTGATGTAGCCGTGGCGACCCTTGTTTTTATGGAGCTCGGCGACCAGTCTTGAAAAATACAGTCCCAGACCGGTGCTGGCCTGTTCAAAGCTGATCGATTGCTGCTGTTCGCGGTTTTGAACCAGCATTTCTTCCGGATAGCCCGGGCCATTATCGCAAACCTGTATCAGCAAGTAAGCGCCTTCCTGGCGCGCGCTAACCAGCAGTCTGTCACGGGTATATCGATACAGGTTGTTTATGATATTGCTGATGACGCCGGTCACCAGTTCCCGGTCAAAAAACCAGTTCAGTTCATAACAGCAGTCTATGCGCGCGTCGATATGCCGGTGTCGAATCATGGTTTCGTGCTGCATCAGGTTTTCTTTCAGGAAATCATAAACCGGATACTCATCGATATTGGCAATGTACTGGTTGTTATTTATCCGGTAGATCGCGAGCAGTTCAACCAGGTCATCATTGACCCGCTTGCTTTCATATTGAATCTGGGAAAATAATTTCGTAGCGGGACAGCTGTGATCACCGCAGTTATCAGTCACCTGATCGATCGAATTTAACAACATATTTAACGAGTTCTTGACCTCGTGTATCGAGCTGGCAAGCAGGGTCGCGTAGTCAAATTCCGGGGCGGTTTTCATATGGGCTCCATCAGGCGGCCTGTTTACTCGCGATCAGCTTTTGCAGGAGTTCCAGCAGCTCGAAATACTTCTTGTTAGTCGGTTCAAGCTGATGCACACGCTCCAGGTAGGTCTCGACCCGGGAGGAATATTTCTTCACCTTGCCGGTTTGCTTCATCTGCATCAGTAGTGAATAGGCCGCATTCAGGTTAACCACGACATTATCGGGCATCCCCCGCGCGGCCTTCATGAACAGTTCGATCGATTCCTCCAGCTTGCCTTCTTTTAACAGTCGGGCACCGTTGTTATTCAACTCCACGATCTCGCTGGTGGTTTTGTCGATCAGCGCATCGCCGGCCTCGGCCCTGCCTGCGCTGGCATAGATTTTTTTGGTTTTCTCTATCAGCGACTGGTTGTCGTGATTATTGCGGATCAAATTTTGGGTAATGGCATCGGCCGCATCTTCGTTATCGGTAGTCAGGCACAGGCCGGTCAATTCCAGTGCAATGTCATTGGATAGCTGTTGTGGATGCTGGTTATATAAGGCCAGGGCACCCTGTACCGCTTTGCTTGCCGCCTCCGTGTCGCCATTCTTACTGTGCACCATGCCTTCAGTAACAGCGGCCACCATTTCAGCTCGCGCATCTTTTTTGAAGTCTTTCTGGATCTTGCCGACGACCTGCATGGCATTGTCGTTCTTGCCGTCATCCAGGTAGGTCCTGGCAAGACCGTTGTAGTCATCTGCTGCCTTATAGCAGGAATGTTGTCCGACCTGGATTGCGTTCTCATACGCCATAGTGGCTGTTTCGAGGTCTTCATTCTGATAGGCGATCTCGGCCAGCTTACGCTGCCGCAGCAGTGATTTAGGCGACTTGGCAACCGCGATATTTAATGTTTCCTGTGCCTGTCCCAGTTCACCGAGTGCTTCATAGGTTTTAGCCAGCCAGTCATAGGCAGCTACGTTCGAAGCGTTATCCTTGACCAGGCCCTCGAATACCTCGATCGCCTCTTCGTAGTCTTCCTGCATGAAGCGTACTTTACCGAGCGCCAGGTAGGCCCAGGGAATATCGCGTTCCTCGATAATATCCTCATACATGTCTGCCGCCTGCTCATACTCGGTCAGGTTCAGCAGTAATTCGCCCTTAATCTTGAGCAGATCCAGCCGGTTGGGTGGCTTATTGCCCAGCAGTTTGTCGCAGTTAACCAGGGCCTGCTTGTAATTCCTGTCTTCCATGGCACGGGCGATGTCTTTCAGATTCTCTTTCTTCTCGAGCAGCTTTTTCAGGCGCGCATGGATCACGGTGCGGTTAAACGGCTTGGAGATATAATCGTCCGGCAGGTAGTCGATGGCGCCCATGACCATCTCCGAGGTATTTTCCGCGGTACACATCATGTAGATAGCGTCATAGGGCAACAGGCCGCGATGCTTGGCCTCTTCCAATACTTGCTGGCCGTCCTTGCCTTTGCCAAGATTGTAATCACAAAAGACAATATCGAACGGCTGTTGCTCCAGCTGTTCAATCGCTTCTTCACCATTTTGCACCAGTTTGACCAGGGCCGGGGCCAGTGGCTCGACCATGCTCCTGAGCATTACGCGCATTTCCTGAAAATCATCGATAATCAGGACCTTTTTCCCTTTCAAGCTCCAGATCGCCATCTTGCTATACCTTGTACTTTTTCGAGTATGAGTAGCTATATCGTCAAACTGCAGCGAATACTTTAAGTATTTCCGCTTTATTTCCGCAGTGTTGCGACGGGAGAATGTCTAGCGCAGTGAAGTGAGTACCTGGCGCAGCGCCTCCAGGCTGTGCGCCGGTGCAAATGCGTCAACGTAGGGCTTGCTGGCGCGATAACTGTCGTTATCGGGCTGGTAACCGTCGCGACCCAGCATCGGATTCAACCACAGCACGCGGTTGCAGCGCCGCTTGATGGTCTTGAGTTGTGACGCAAGTGCCTCTGGCGCATCGGTATCAAAACCGTCACTGATGAGCATGACGATGGTTTTACTGTTTAACAGCGTACGCGCATGGTCCTGGTTAAAGCTCGCCAGTGATTCGGCAATGCAGGTCCCGCCCAGCCACAGGTTATTCTTTGACTCGAGTTTTTGCCGCATGACCTCAGTCGACCGCTCGCGATAAAGCTGGGTCACGTGATAGAGCAGGGTATGGAAGACAAAAGCCTCGGTCTTGGGAAATGTTCGCACCAGACCGCGCACGAATCTAAACAGCACCGGGTTATTCCAGCTCATCGAATGTGACACGTCATGCAGGATGACCAGTTCGGGCGGTTCCCGGGTACGAATACTGTAGCGTGGCGACAGTGGCGTGCCCCCGTATGACATATTGGCGCGCAAGGTATGTCGAACATCGATGCAACGGCCCTGGCGTACGACCTTTTTTCTTCGCCGGTAACGTTTTTTCAGTAGCAAAGCCAGGCGTTCGGCCAGCTGCTCGGCCTGACGCATCGCCTGCGGGTCTTTGAGAAAACGGAAATCCGCCTTGCTGATCGTTTTTTGTTTCCCGGCACCGACCCCATTGCCCTGTTGGTCCATATTCTTGAAGTGATCGGTCGAGGTGCCGGCGAGACCGGCGACCTTGCCCGCGATCTGTTTAAGCCGGGGTGTTTCATAGCGCAACTCGACACTTGACTCAGGGGCCTGCTCAATTTGCCAGTAGTCGCTGAACAGTTCGTGAAAATGTGACCACTCCTGCTGGTTACGACAGAACAGGCTGCGTAACACCCGCTCGGTAACTACCTTGTCAGGATGAGGCAACTCGCCCAGCGCCTGCATGCCGTCGGTAATTTCGGCGATACCGATACTATAGCCCTGGTCGCGCAGATAGCGCGTGAAGTCGATGATGCCGGCACTGACCTGTGACGGGTTCATGCCAGGGAGTTGACGAGTTTTTCCATTACGTCGTTATCGATGGCCTCCCGGTCATCCTGGGTTTTCAGCAGACAACCGAGAGTACTACTAATGACTTCGCGCGATTGCAGCAGATCGTCAACACCCAGACTCATCAGGGCGGCCGCCCAGTCCAGTGTCTCGGCAATACCCGGACGCTTGCGCAAGTCCTGCTGACGCAGGCTCTGGATAAAGTCGACGACCTGGCGATTCAGCTTCTGGTCGATATCCGGCAGGTACTGCTTAATGATGATAGTTTCCCGTTCACTGTCGGGATAGGCCATATAGTGATACAGGCAGCGTCGGCGCAGTGCATCGCTGAGCTCACGGACGCCGTTGGAAGTCAGGATTACCGTGGGTTTCGTTTTCGCGCGGATGGTGCCGTATTCAGGGATGCTAATCTGGTATTCCGAGAGTAATTCAAGCAAAAAGGCTTCAAATGCCTCGTCGGCACGGTCGATCTCATCGATCAGCAGGACGGGTGCCGTGTCTTGCGTGATTGCCTTCAGCAGCGGGCGTTCCAGCAGGAATTCGCGGTCAAAGACGTGCTCGAGTTTTTTACTGCTGTTTTGCTCCTGTAAATTAATCCAGAGTAGCTGCTTCGAGTAGTTCCATTCATACACCGCGGACTGGTTATCGAGTCCTTCGTAACACTGCATGCGGATCAGTTCGCAATTATTTTTCCTGGCCAGCGCCTGCGCGATGGCTGTTTTGCCCACGCCGGCTTCGCCCTCAATTAATAGCGGCCTTTCCAGGGTCGACATCAGTGCAATCGTTGCGGCCAGTTCGCTGTCTGCAATATAGCCTGCGTCTGCGAGTTGCTGTTGTAGATTAGTGGTCGTCATAGCCGGCTATCTTAACGCACAGACGTGGTTTTTTTCAGTCCGTATTTCGCATTCACTCGGAATTGAGCAAGCACTTGACAACAGTCAGGTCTATAAATAATAATAAGAATCATTATCATCTAGTTATATCTAATTAAGTAACTAAATATCAGTAGTTTATAAAGTAATGCTAAAGCCTATTCGAGTAAAAAAAAATCATCTATCTTGTTGAATGGTCACCGCGCCAGGTGCTGACTTTTCTGCAAAACAACCCACTTCAAATCGAGAAAATGCATGCCGAAGACAGGGCTTCGCATAAAAAGCTATGTCGTGAGCTGTTTCTGCTCGCGGCACGTGCATCCATGAGCAGCGATATTGATGAACAACAGTGCGCAACATTACTGGGAAAGTACGCACGCGATTTTCAACAATTCAAGACACTTCATAACCATGAACCAGGGAGTAATACCATGCCAGAACATCCGGATACCCATATGGCCGAGACAAAGAACATTACACTTGACCAACTGCAGGCACGTTTATTCTATTTCATGAGCCAGTACAGCCTGCATCCTTGCTGCCATATCGCTAAACATATTGTGACGGAGCTGACGCGCCTGTGTCAGCATCCGCACATCGAGTTAATCCCGGCACAACAGCAGGTTTATTGCCGTTCGTTGAACCTGTGGCGTTCACGGTTGCTGCCGGATAATCAATCCGGACGCTCCAGAAAGGTGCATTAAACAGTTATTAGCCCTCCTGCTTAGAATCATTCAAAACGATGACTGACAAACGGTACTCGTTGCGAGTATCATCGAGTGATAATTATAAGAATATAACAACCTATCACTACTTGAGGAGGTATGGCACATGGCTGCTAACCCAAAAATCGAGACGGCCTACGGCGGCTGTCCGCACGACTGTCCGGATACTTGCGCAATGGTCTTCGATATTGAAGACGGCAAGGTCATCGGTGTAAGAGGCAATAAAGATCATCCCATGACCCGCGGCGGTCTCTGCGTCAAACTGAAAGACTACGAAAAGCGACACTATCATCCCGACCGCATCTTGCACCCGATGAAACGCGTCGGTCCCAAAGGCAGCAAGCAGTTCGAACAGATTTCCTGGGATGAAGCCATTGATACCATCACCGATAAATGGAAGGCCCTCATCGAAGAATTCGGGCCGCAATCCATTTTGCCGGTTAGCTACCTGGGCCATCAGGGCCTGGTCCATGGACTGAACGGCGGCGATGCCTTTTTCAACCGCATGGGCGCTACCGTTTGTGAGCGTACCTATTGTGGTGAAGGATCGTGCACCGCGTGGCTGTTAACCGTGGGTCCGACCGCCGGTACGGATGTGGAAAGCTATATCCATTCCAAGTACATCGTCATCTGGGCCTGTAACAGCGTTAGTACCAACCTGCATCACTGGGCGATTGTGAAAGAAGCCCAGCAGAAAGGCGCGAAAGTCGTGGTGATTGATGCCTATAAATCACGCACCGCGAAACAGGCCGATTGGCATATTGCCCCGAAACCATCAACCGATGGTGCGCTGGCCATGGCAGTCATTCACAGCATTATCGAACAAGGCCTGGTGGATCAGGATTATGTTGATAACTACACCGAAGGCTTTGATGACTTAAAAGAACACAGCAAAAAACACACGCCGGAATGGGCAGAAGAAATCACCGGTATCCCGGCTGATGATATTCGCCAGCTCGCGAAAGAACTGGCCACCGAACAACCGGCGGCGATTCGTATGGGTGTGGGCCTGGAACGTCATTACGGCGGTGGTCAAACCATCCGTGCAGTGACCAGTATTCCTGCACTGACCGGCGCATGGCGTCATGTGGGCGGCGGTGTTACGCAATTCCCGGTGTGGGAACATCCGTATAAGTTTGACGTGATTTGTCGCCCGGACTGGATACCGGAAGGCACGCAGGTAGTGAGTATTCTGCAACTGGGTCGCGCCTTGCTCGGTGAACAAAACCTGAAGACACCGATTAAATCGGTCATGACCTGGAACACCAACCCGGTCACGCAATCACCGGAAACCGACAAGATCGTCGAAGCACTGGAAAGCGAAGAC
>CAJIBF010000208.1_pt1 | contig 14006 bp, 16 predicted proteins | sample 9199291 | NCBI WGS metagenome assembly CAJIBF01 (sample SAMEA7708293, study PRJEB35096) | sediment metagenome | biome: marine neritic benthic zone biome [ENVO:01000025]; feature: sediment [ENVO:00002007]; material: shallow marine sediment [ENVO:03000034] sea grass bed [ENVO_01000059] ...
CGCTTTATTCAAGCAGCTGGACGTGCTTGATCCCTACTGGTCCAGCTGGACCGTATTTGCTGTCTACGCGATATGGTATTTGCTGGTGGTGTTGAGGCTGGTCAGGCGATTTTTTTATCTGACATTACTGCCTTCAACGGCCTACGTTTTAATTTATGCGCTAATCAATTTTTCACCCTTGTTTGTATTGCCTTCCGAGCCGCTATGGAAACAGGCGATAGTTGCAAACACCGGGGCTAAGCTTCATTCAACACCAGACATTGAGTCGGTTTACTATGATCAATCAAGACTATTAAATAACAGCATAGATAAGGTGTTTCAGCATAGACAGGATCAGACCGATATTTATTTTGTCGGTTTTGCCGGAGATGCCAATGAAGATGTGTTCATGAATGAAGCACTGGCTGCAGAGCATATCGTTAAGAGCCGATTCCATAGCTATGGGCGATCGGCCATGCTAATCAACAACAGGAAGACACTCGCAACCCGACCGCTTGCAAACCAATATAACCTGGAAACCCTCTTAAAAGGTGTTTCCGAAAAAATGAACAGAGCCGAGGATATCCTGTTTTTGTTTATTACTTCACACGGCACTGAAGAGCACGAAATCTCTACTGACTTCAAGCCTTTCAAGCTGAACAGCCTTGAGCCGGATTCCCTGAAACACATGCTTGATGAGGCTGGCATCGAGTGGCGGATTATTGTCATCTCGGCGTGTTATTCGGGAGGCTTTATCAAGCATCTGGAAAATAACAGAACGCTGCTTATTACAGCGGCACGTGCTGACCGAAACTCTTTCGGTTGTGGCCATGATGGCCAATACACTTTTTTCGGCGAAGCTTTTTTTGATCAGGGACTGAAGCAGGGCATGACACTAAGTGATGCATTTGAGCAGGCTTATAAGCTGATAGAGAACAGGGAAAATAACGAGGGCTTCGTTAATTCTCTTCCGCAATTCAAAATGGGCGCCGAGATCGCACCCAAGTTGCTGGCCTTGCAAGACGAGCTGCAGGCAAGAGAAAAGTTAAACTGGGCAAGTTCCGCGTCAGCGATAAAGCAATAATCAGAGTTCGGCCTGCTCTTCTTTTTCCTGCTTCGCGTTTTGCAGTCGACCGAGAATCAGCCCCACTTCGAATAACAACCAGATTGGTACCGCCAGTAAAATTTGTGAAATAACATCCGGCGGCGTCAGCAGCATGCCCGCAATAAATGCACATAGCACAATGTAAGGCCTGTTTGCGGCAAGTTTTTCAACACTGATAAAACCGCCACGCACCAGTACAAAGGTGGCAACCGGGATTTCAAAAGACAGACCGAAAGCAAAGAACAGCTTTAATATAAAATTTAAATAATGATTTATATCGGTCATTATCTGCACGCCTTCCGGCGCCGTTGCGGCAAGAAAAGCAAACAGTAAAGGGAAAACGGCGAAATAAGCGAACAATACGCCAAAATAAAACAGCGCAATACTACTCAACAATAAAGGTATGGCGAGCCTCTTTTCATTTTCATACAGCCCCGGCGTTACAAAACTCCACACCTGGTAAAAAATATACGGCACAGCAATGAACACGGCGACAAACAGGGTAAGTTTGAACGGGGTTAGAAAAGGAGAGGCAACTTCAGTGGCGATCATGCTGCTGCCGGCCGGCAATTTTTCTATCATGGGTAGCGCAATAAAATGATAGATGGTGTTGGCGAATGGCAACAGCAGCAGGAATATTATTACTACGAAAACAAGCGCTTTAAGCAGGCAGGCCCGTAGCTCGGTTAGGTGTTCAACCAGGGGTTTTTCCTGATCCGAACCGGTTTTTTCATTCATCTCGAAATGAGTCTAATCGGAAGTGTTTTTGGGATCGTCTGTTGACATGAGCCTGTCCGGGGCTTCCTGCATTAGTTTTTCAACATGTTTAATGCCGTCATTAAGTTCGCTGACTTCTTCAAGCTCGAGCTCCCTTTCCAGCTCATGCCTTGCATTATTGATAAAGCGCCGACAGCGTCCGATCAGCTGGCCCGTATCTCTGGCGACCTTTGGGATTCGCTCCGGCCCTACTATTAGTAAGGCAATGGCAGCGAGGGTAACGAGTTCCCAGAATCCAATATCAAACATGGCGAACAGGCTATTCGGTCAGGCGCCGTTATCGGTCTTTTTATCAGCTTCCAACTCGGCCTCGATGACCCGCCCCTCGGCTTGATTCTCGGGCTGCTGGGCAATTTTGTCTTCATTCTCGTCATCGGCCAGGCCACTGCGAAAACCTTTTACGGCACTGCCAATGTCGCTGCCCATTGAGCGCAGTTTCTTGGTGCCAAACAACAGGGCTACGATCACCAATATGATCAATAACTCAGTTACTCCAAAGCCCATACTCTTTCTCCGGTAAATTAATTATCAATGGATAATAAATGAAGCAACAGGATAACGACAGGCGAGACTTGGCTAAGGCTCAGGAATTCTTACGGTTCGCCTTTTCCTCAAGGCCGGATAGGCCAAAACGACGCTCTAACTCCGCCATGATGTCATCGCTGCTCAAGCCGTGGTATTTGAGCAGGACTAAAACATGAAACCATAAGTCAGCAGTTTCGTGAATAATGTCGGCATTTTTGCCGGATTTAGACGCAATTAGCAGCTCGATCGCCTCTTCGCCAAGTTTTTTCAGCATGCGATCCTGGCCTTCATTAAAGAGTTCTGCCGTATATGATTCTGTCGGGTCTGCCTGCTTCCGGGATTCCAGCACATCTTCAAGTAAGCTCAGGATATCGGTTTTCATTTGTTTCAATTCCGCCTGTTAGCGTTATTTATCTCCGTACATCGATTTTGGATCCTTGAGGACCGGTTCCGTTTCCTGCCACCCGTCATTTTCAAGCTTGTTAAAAAAACAGTGTTCCCTGCCGGTATGGCAGGCAATCCCGCCTTGCTGATGTACCTGCAATAGTATCGTATCGGCATCACAATCCAGTCTGATCGAGTCGACCAGCTGGTAGTTCCCGGAAGACTCGCCCTTGGTCCATAGCGCTTGCCTCGATCTTGACCAGTATACGGCCTTGCCGGTTTCCTGCGTCTGCAATAATGCCTCCCTGTTCATCCAGGCATGCATAAGTACGCGCTTGCTGCTTGCTTCCTGCACGACAACCGGCACCAGGCCTTGTTCGTTCCAGTTAACCCGTTCCAGCCAATCGTTCATTAGTTACAGACGGACCTCTATATCGTGTTCTTGCAAACACTGTTTAGCCTCGGCAACAGTGTGTTCGCCAAAGTGAAAAATACTGGCCGCCAGTACCGCATCTGCCTTGCCTTCGGTTATGCCTTCGGCAAGGTGCTCAAGCGTGCCGACGCCACCCGAGGCAATAACCGGGATCGGCACGGCTTCACTGATAGCCCGCGTCAGGCCAATGTCAAACCCGTTTCTGGTGCCATCCCGGTCCATGCTGGTCAGTAATATTTCGCCAGCACCGAAGTCAGCCATCTTCCTCGCCCATTCAACAGCGTCGATACCGGTCCGATTTCTACCGCCATGTGTAAATACTTCCCAGCTTGATTCGCCAACATGTTTTGCATCAATCGCAACGACGATACATTGAGAACCAAATTTGTCGGCGGCTCGCTGAACAAATTCCGGCTCTTTCACTGCGGCAGTGTTGATGCTGAGCTTGTCGGCACCGGCATTGAGCATTCTTTGAATGTCATCAACAGTGCGAATACCGCCGCCAACGGTCAGGGGGATGAAAACCTGGCTGGCCACCGCTTCGACGACATGTTGCATCGTGTCTCTTTCGTCGCTGCTGGCGGTAATGTCCAGAAAAGTCAGTTCGTCAGCGCCCTGTTCGTCATAGCGTTTCGCGACCTCAACCGGATCGCCGGCATCCCTGATGTCAACAAAGCGCACGCCTTTGACCACCCTGCCATTGTCTACATCAAGACAGGGGATGATGCGTTTGGCAAGACTCATTATTCAGCCTGGTAGGTGCAGGCCGTATCAGCGTACTTCTGTGCCTCGGCGAAATCGAGCTTTCCTTCATAGATAGCCCTGCCGGTAATAGCGCCGAAGATGCCTTCCTCTCCAGCCTCGCAGAGCGCTTTGATATCGTCCATATTGCTGATGCCGCCAGAGGCAATTACCGGGATGGTAATGTTCTGGCAAAGTTTCACTGTTTCCTTGACGTTAACGTTATTTAGCATGCCGTCACGCCCGATGTCAGTGAATATGATCGCCGCAACGCCTTCCTCTTCAAACTGTTGCGCCATGTCGTCGGCATCGTGGTGTGACAGTTTTGACCAGCCGTTGGTGGCCAGTTTTCCGTTTTTGGCATCTAGCCCTACGATGATGTGGCCGGGAAACTCAAGACATACGTCGGAAACAAAGTGCGGTGTCGTCACCGCGCGAGTGCCAATGATGACAAATGAAACACCAACATCAAGGTAGGTCTGGATCGTGTCTTCATCGCGAATGCCGCCCCCAACCTGTAACGGCACATCCGGATGCGCCTCGGCAATGGCATGAATAATATCTGCATTGCCTGGCCGGCCGTTGACAGCACCGTCCAGGTCGACAATGTGTAATCTTCTGGCGCCAGCTTCGACCCAGCGGTCCGCCATGGCAACCGGGTCATCGGAGTAAATGGTTTCCTTGGCCATGTCGCCCTGGCTAAGTCTGACGCACTTGCCGTCTTTAATATCAATTGCTGGAATAATTAACATACTGCGTATCTGCTAGAGCTCGGGATGAACGAATAGCTATATTGAGTGGGCTGATTTATATGCTGTTTTGAGTTGATAGTTCCGTTATGTAGAAATTATAGGACGATCTTGATGACAGAATAAAGTTTTTCCTGAATATAGACTGTCAGTGTGCCTCATCCCAGTTTTTACCATGACCAACACCGACCTCCAAAGGCACCTGTATAATATCGTTTTTGGTCATGCGTATCTCGATCTGCTGCATAAAATCTTTAATTTCGGCCTGTTCTACCTCGAAGACCAGTTCATCGTGTACCTGCATTATCATTTTTGCACCAATATTGCTCTCACCTATCCAGCCATCAATATCGAGCATGGCCAGTTTTATGATATCTGCGGCTGTACCCTGCATCGGTGCATTTATTGCGGTCCTCTCTGCATACTGGCGGCGGGCGGCGTTACGGGCATTGATTTCCGGTAAATACAAGCGCCGCCCGTATACCGTTTCGACAAAACCGGACTCTCTGGCTTGTTGCCGGGTGTCATCCATGAACTGTTTTACGCCGGGGTAACGCTCAAAGTAGAGATTGACATAATCTTGTGCCTTACCGCGCGCAATACCCAGCTGTCTGGCAAGACCAAAGGCAGACATTCCGTATATTAGTCCGAAGTTAATGGCTTTTGCTGCTCGACGCTGTTCTGACGTTACCTCCGCAAGGTTTGTGGAGAATACCTCTGCGGCGGTGGATTTATGAATATCCTGACCTTCTGCAAATGCCTTCAGCAAGCCGCTGTCTCCCGAGAGATGCGCCATGATACGTAATTCGATCTGCGAATAATCTGCGGCAACCAGTTCATGGCCTTCCGGCGCAATAAAAGCCTGTCGTATTTTTCTGCCTTCCGGCGTCCTGATCGGTATGTTTTGCAGATTAGGCTCAGAAGAAGAAAGGCGCCCGGTGGCGGTTACCGCCTGATGATACGAAGTGTGCAGCCGGCCCGTGTCTGCGTTGATCATGAGCGGCAGTTTTTCATTATAGGTAGAACACAGTTTGCTCAAGCTACGATAGTCCAGTATCAGGCGCGGCAACTCATAGTCTTCAGCGAGTTCCTGGAGTACCGCCTCTGCTGTCGAAGGTTGACCCTTTGGGGTTTTGGCCAGCACCGGTAATTCCATCTTGTCATAGAGTATTTCCTGTATCTGCTTCGGTGAACCAATATTAAAGCTTGTCCCGGCCAGGTTATGTGCCTCGGTTTCCAGTTCCTGCATTCTGGATTTTAAATCATGGGCGTGTTTCATCAGCATCGTATCGTCGATGACCACGCCGTTGCGTTCTATACGCGACAGCACACCAAGCAAAGGCAGTTCGATGGTTTCATAAACCTGCTTGAGTTCCGGTATGGCATCAAGCTCTTCTGACAGTACCTGATGTAGTTGCAGGACAATGTCTGCGTCTTCTGCTGCATACGGTGTGGCGGCCTCGATACTGACCTGATTAAAAGGTATCTGCCTGGCGCCTTTGCCGGCAACGTCTTCATAGTGAATGGTGTTCACACCCAGATAGTTTTTAGCCAGCGAGTTCATGTCATGGCGGGTTGCAGTGCTGTTCAGGACATATGACTCCAGCATCGTGTCATGTTTGATGCCACGCAGTTCAATATCGTGATTGGCCAAAACCTCTTTATCGTATTTCAGGTTCTGGCCGATCTTGGCTTTGCTGTCGTTCTCCAAAAACGGCTTTAACAAGGCAAGCGTATCATCAACAGGCAATTGCTCAGGCGCGCCCGCATAATCATGTTGCAAGGGGATATAGGCCGCTTCGTTTTCCGTCACAGCCAGGGAAATGCCGACGATGCGCGCCTGCATGTAATCAAGACTGGTTGTCTCGGTATCGACAGAGACAAGTGCTGCCTTGTCAATTTTTTCAAGCCAGTGTTCAAGTTGTGCTTTACTGGTCACCGCCTCATATTTCGGTTCGGCCTTGGCTTTGTTCGGCCTTGGCTCAGGGCTTTGCTGCTGGCCGCTTTCTGTATCATCCAGCTGTGCCAGCCAGGTTTTAAAATTCCAGTAGCGGAACATCTTTCTGAGTGCTGCCTGATCAGCTTCTCCAATAACGAGATCCTCAGGCCCCATTTCCAGATCAACATCGTACTTCAGCGTTACCAGTTCCCTGGTCAACGGCACCTTTGGCAAAAACTCACGCAGGTTTTCACCGACCTTGCCCTTGATTTCATCTGCATGTTCGATGATGTTATCCAGTGATCCATATTCAGTGAGCCATTTCACCGCGGTCTTCGGCCCCACCTTGGGGACGCCGGGGATGTTGTCAACGCTATCGCCAACCAGCGTCAGGTAATCAATGATCCGCTCGGGCGGGATACCGAACTTTTTTACAACACCATCCGGATCGAGATACAGGCTGTTCATGGTATTGATTAAATGAATCCTGTCGTTGACCATCTGTGCCAGGTCCTTGTCTCCCGTAGACACAATGGTTTTGATTTCCTTTTCCGCGGCCTGCCGGGATAAGGTTGCGATCACATCATCGGCCTCAACGCCCTCGACGATGAGTAACGGGATGCCCATGGCGCGAATGATGTCATGCAAGGGCTCAATCTGTACTGCAAGGTCTTCGGGCATGGGCGGCCGATTGGCCTTGTACTCCTTATACATGTCGTTGCGAAACGTATCGCCCTTGGCATCAAACACGACGGCAAAGTAATCAGGACCACCCTCGGTCAGGTGTTTCTTGATCATGTTTACCACGCCATAAATGGCACCGGTGGGTTCTCCGCTGCTATTCGATAAGCCGCGCACGGCGTGATAGGCACGAAACAGGTAATAGGAGCCGTCTACAAGGACAAGGGTGTGTTCTGTCATGAGCTGTGTATTAATTTCATCAGGGCTAATTCTGCAGAATTATGACAGTTTCAGGTAAAAAAAACTGCCAGGCGAAATATTTGTCTAACAGCTGTAATACATCACGAAGCAGTGCTTCATTTGCTTCAATCTAGGTGGTAAGGTATTGGAGCATAACCTGCAAGGACGGGATAAATGAAACATCACATCTTGGTTTTTGGCCTATTTTTCTACTGTTCGACGGCGATGTCGGGAAACACTAATCCTGGCGGCCTGGAGCCTGTTCCAGAACCGCCGGAACTGCCGGATCCGGTTGTTACCGGCGAGAGCATTGAGCCACAGGTTACCATTATCAGGAAAGATGATGCTGTTATCGAGGAGTACCGCGTAAACGGGTATTTGTATATGGTCAAGATAACGCCTGCGGTTGGGCCATCCTATTACTTAATTGATGATAATGGGAATGGTGAACTGGATACTCGTCGCAGTGTGCTCGATGATACCAATGTACCGCAGTGGGTACTGTTTAGCTGGTAAGCTGACCCTCCGCTAACTCCAAAGCAATATGCTGGGCACTGTATTTACATACGGTACTTTGCAGGTTCCCGCAGTAATGTTTGCTGTTACAGGCTGTTACTTTCAAACGAAACCCGCGATATTACCCGCCTACCGCCGTTTGCAAATCACCGGAAAGACTTATCCCGGTATTATCAAGGACGAATCTGCAATAACTCATGGCGTGCTCTATAGCAATGTTGATTCGAACTCTTTAACTCTGTTGGACAGGTTTGAAGATATTTTATACTCGCGACATGTCGTACAAGTGATAGTCGATAATGAAACATTGTCTGCTTACACTTATGTTGTTAATGACAGGTATCGTGAAATGCTCGGCAGTGAGGACTGGGACCTTAAGGATTTTGAAGACCGTCATTTGTCCGGGTATTTACAGAGGATCCGGGCTTACTAAGCCGCTTTGCTGATCCACTTCAGAGGCCAGTATTTCGAAAAGCTCAGCCCAGACTGGTTAGCATTGTATTTAATTTGCTGGCCAGAGCGTCGATGCTGAAATGGTCCAGTATATTGTTTCTGCCGGCCTTTCCGATTTTCGTTCTTAATTCGCTGTCAACAGACAGTCCGGACAACGCTGCTGCCAGCGCCTTTACATCACCGGCCGGATAAATGATGCCGCCCTGTGCCTGTGGATCTTCGCTACCTAGTAGATCTAAGGGCCCGTCTGTATCGGTTGTTACAACCGGAAGCTCACAAAGCATCGCTTCCCCGATAACCAGCCCAAACGGTTCTTCACTTGATGTCAGGCAGAATATGTCGCTTTGCCTGAATTTTTCATGCAGGTTTGTGGCCCAGCCATGGATAAACACATTGTTAAGTTGATCGCGCTGAATACGTACCTGTAACTCTTCTTTTAAAGGACCTTGTCCGTATATATGAATCTCTACCGGCAGACGTTCCTCGTTAAGCAGATTCGCCGCCGCAATAAGATCCTGGAAACGCTTTTTATTGACATACCTGCCTGCGGCAATAATCCTGACAGTTTCGCTATGAGTTTTATCAGCAAGCTTGTCCGCGAAGTCTTCAAAACCATGGCCGATAATAAACTGTTTGATGTCCGTCTCCCGATCTTCAGAGCCCGAATTAAATCGTTCTTTAGCCGCCTTCGTTAAAAATATAATCTGCCTGGCATGCTCAAGATACCTGGGCTTTCCGGAATGATTAATAACAACGGTGTTGTGAAACTGTTTTAGTGGTCTGCAAAGTTTTGCATTATGCAAAAGGATTGCTTCAGCAGTAGCCAGCTTTTTCCTGATATCAGGGCAAAATACAAAGCCTGAAAAAATATGTAGTTTTAAGAGCCATTTTTTAAACAGGATTGTGTCGACGTTCGAACAATGTTTAATGTCATTGAGAACCGCGGCATCTGCAGGCGCGATTAGAATATGTTTACAATCAATTAATGCCAGCGCTTTCGAATAAGAAAGCAGGCTATTGGCTATGCCTCCTGACCCGCGATCGGTTGTAATAGAGATAACAGTCTTCATATAGGGCCGGGAAAAAGTCGTTGGATGCCATTATTCTCAACAGTTTCGGTCAATGCGTCAAAAAAAGTCGAGTGCATGACGTGCCAGGATTAAGTCGGTTGCTATTTATTTCACTCTCTGTGGTAGGGGTGGTTGTTAAGGATCGTCCAGGCACGATAGATTTGTTCGGTAAGCAGAACCCGGACCAGCCCGTGTGGCAGGGTTAGTGCTGACAGTGACCAGAGTGAATGCGACTGCTTTTTTAAAGTATCACTGATGCCATCTGCCCCGCCGATGATAAAACTCACGGACTGATTGTCATCCATCCATTGCTTCATTATCTTTGCCAGCTCTGCACTTCCAAATTGTTTACCATGCTCATCAAGGACTAGCGTCTGGCTGCCAGGTTTGATTGCCGCCATGATCTTTTCTTCTTCCTGGCGCTGGTAATTTTCAATACTGTTTTTTTTGGTTCTGGAAGCAGGGGTGATTTCTGTAAGACTAAAATTTAAATGGTCAGGTAAGCGTTTTTGATATTGGTTCACAGCCTTGTCGATCCAGTCTGGCATACGCTTGCCGACGGCGATGATATCTATGCGCATTGTTTAATGCTGGCGGGCTTCTTGTTCGGTTGGCGTCCAGAGTTTTTCCAGCTGGTAATATTCACGTGTGTGTGGATGCATGACGTGTACGATAATGTCACCCAGATCAACCAGTACCCACTCGCCGTTTTTCTGTCCTTCCGATCCCAGCAGATCAAAATTGTTATCTTTGGCCACTGCTATCAGCCTTTCAGCGATCGCGCTAACCTGCCTGTTGGAACGTCCGCTGGCAATAATCATATAGTCTGCAATGCTCGTCAGTCGGGTGACATCGAACACATTGATGTCTACGGCTTTTGCATCGTTTAATGTTTCAACGGCAATATCAAGCAGTTTGTTTTTTTTCATGCAGCATTCCGATAAAGTTTATTTTGTTTTATGAAATCCAGTACTGGCCCGGGCACCAGGTCTTCAGCAGAGTCGCCACGCGCGAATCTTTCCCGAATGCCGGTGGATGATATATTCAGCATTGGACTTTCGATAAATAAGATTCGGCCGCAGCTATTATTATGTATGTCAGCAAGATCATCACTGACATGTTCTTTAGCCCATTGCTCGACAATGTCCGAGACCTGTGGCTCCTCTACCCCCGGACGTTTGGCAACGATGATATGCGCATAATCCACTAACGCCAGCCACTCATGCCAGCTATTGAGATTTGCAAAAGCGTCTTTTCCCATGATTAGGCAAAGCGACTGATCGACAAGTTCTTTTCTTAAAGATCTCAGCGTATCAATCGTGTAGGAGATTGTTCCTTTCTCCAGTTCCCTGCAATCGATCACCAGTTGGTCCTGATTATCGATGGCGAGTTCAACCATGGTCTTTCTGTCTTCAGGCCCGGCAACAGGCATGACACGATGGGGCGGGATGTTTACCGGTATCAGGCGCACTTGCAGAAGATCAAGCCGTTCAATAGCGGCGAGAGCAAGCCGGAGATGTCCAAGATGGATTGGGTCGAAAGTGCCGCCAAGTATTCCTATCGGCCGCATAAAAGATGCGTTAACTTCATTAGTTTAATTATGGTAAGAATTATCGCAATAATCAAATAGCTGCAAGCGGGTCAGGTTCGTATTTGGCCATCTCCCATTACGATATACTTTTTTGATGTAAGTCCTTCCAGTCCAACAGGCCCTCTTGCATGAAACTTGTCGGTGCTGATTCCAATCTCTGCGCCCAGGCCATATTCAAAACCATCGGCAAACCGGGTGGAGACATTTACCATTACGGAACTTGAGTCGACCTCACGCAGGAAGCGGTTGGCATTCACGAGATTCTCGGTGACGATGGCATCGGTGTGTTGTGAACCGAAACGTGCAATATGCGCCATCGCCTCGTCGATATCCGAGACTATCTTCAGCGATAGTATCGGTGCCAGGTATTCAGTGGCGTAATCTTCATCACTCGCCTGTTTGACGTTGTTGAGGATGGCGGCTGACTCTTTGCAACCGCGCAGCTCGACGCCTGCTTCCTCATACAGCGGCCCCAGCTTGCTCAGAACCTCATTAGCTACGTCGCGCGCAATGAGTAGCGACTCCATCGTATTGCAGGTGCCATAACGCTGCGTCTTGGCATTGAAAGCAATGCGGACAGCTTTTTCGATATCAGCATGGCTATCGATATAAACATGGCAGATACCGTCAAGATGTTTGATAACAGGCATTCGCGCTTCTGTGCTGACGCGCTCAATCAGCCCCTTGCCGCCACGTGGCACAATGACGTCAACAAAATCCTGTAGTTTAAGTAAAGCCCCGACCGCTTCCCGATCAGTTGTATCAACAACCTGAACAGCATCTTCAGGCAGATCGGCCTGGGCCAGTCCCATATGTATACATCTGGCAATGGCCTGATTCGAGTGCAGTGCCTCGGAGCCGCCGCGCAGTATCGTGGCGTTGCCGGATTTAAGACAAAGACCCGCCGCGTCAGCAGTCACATTCGGCCTGGATTCATAGATGATGCCAACCACACCCAGCGGCACCCGCATTTGTCCGACTCGAATACCGCTTGGCCGCGGAGTCAGCTCAGTGATTGTCCCAACCGGATCGGTGAGGCCGGCAATCTGTGTCAATCCTTCGGCCATCGCGTCCAGTCGATTGTCGTTTAGCACCAGTCTGTCGAGTAGTGCATTGTCGAGTTGGTTTTGCTTTGCTGCCTCAAGGTCTTGCTCGTTGGCTTTGAAAAGCGCATCGCGATGCTTGATAAGGTGATCTGCAATCAGCAACAGCGCATTGTTTTTGTTTTGGGTAGAGGCGCGCGCCATCAAACCCGCTGATGCGCGGGCACGCTTGCCAAGCCCCAACATATAATCCTGTATCGCCATCAGCTATTTTCCAGGTTAGCTATAACACCGCTTGAGTTTTGACGCCGGCGAGCGCCAATAGCAATATCGTTAATTGATCCCATGCCTGTTCCTTGTCTGCGCTTTTCATTTTTTTATCGATTTGCGCACAGTAGTAGAGTAATTGCAGCAGTTTACTACAAGTGTGCCTCTGTAATACTGCGTTCAGTGCGGGTTTTTTCTGATCCCAGATGCGATAGGCGTTGAAAATACTGTCGAGGCTGCTGCCACTGTGTTTTTCCCACGCCATAGTGCAGGTTCGCCTGAATTCCCACATGATTGCACCAAACAGTGCCAATGGCTCTACTCCTTCTTTCCTCAAACCATACAGCATCATAAGCGTGCGATCGGGTTTGCCAAGATAAGCGCTTTCTATCATGCTAAAAACATCGAAGCGTGAGCTGTCGGCAACGGCAGAAATGACATCATCTACATCAATATCATCGCTCGTAACCAGCAAGCATAGTTTTTCAATTTCCTGCCTGGCGGCTAACAGGTTGCCCTCAACACGCTGTGCTATCAGACGCGCTGCATCCATACTGATGCGCTTGTCATGCTGTTGAAAACGGTTTTGAATCCAGCCTGCGAGTTGGGCAGGGTTGACTGGCCAGACCTGCATGATGACGCCTATCTTTTCTAGCGACTTGAACCATTTGTTGTTTTGCACGGTTCGATCGGCCTTGTCAGAACTGATGATAAGCAGGTTGTCATTGCTGGCCTGTGCGGCATAGTCTTGTAATACTTTGCCGCCTTCTTTACCCGGCTTGGGCGAAGACATGCGCAGTTCAATAATCCTGCGATCGGAAAAGAGGGAAAGATTGCTGCCGGCTTGTAGTATCGAATCCCAGTCGAAGCCTTTATCCACATTGAAAACAACACGCTCGCTATAGCCCTGGCTTCTTGCTGTCGCCCGAATGAGATCGACACATTCCAGTTTTTGCAGCGGCTCATCGCCGCTGACGAAATATACTGGAGCCAGGTCGTTGCGCTGTAGATGAGATGCTAACTGCTCAGTACGCAGACGCATACTCTATTGGTTAGCTGATAAAAGTGTCTGAAGTCGTCTAAGGACCTGACTGGATGCGCGGATTACGAGGTCTTCTCTGATGACTTCTGCTTCCGAGAATTTACCAAGCACAGCACCCTCGTCAAATGTGAGTTCTCTGGACATGGCGATTTCATCGTCTTCCAGTATCTTCCTACCATCGCCATCGCGCGCGTCCATTCTTGCGCTGTAGCTGATAAGGTATTCTTCAACCTTACCGGTGTCCGCGGCGACACTCAGCACAGACCTCTCGAAGCGCTCGCTTTTAAGCACGATCACGTAATCGGCTTTGCCAGAAGTTTCCGCGAGACCAGCGCCTGAGCCGCCTATTTGCGATTTGACCTGTTCGGTCAGTCTCGGGGCACCGTTATTTTCAATATAGATATTATCCAGTGTAAAACTGCCCGGCTGTGAACCGCGCAGATGAAAGCCACAGGCCGTGGTGGTCATTAA
>CAJIBF010000156.1_pt1 | contig 13677 bp, 12 predicted proteins | sample 9199291 | NCBI WGS metagenome assembly CAJIBF01 (sample SAMEA7708293, study PRJEB35096) | sediment metagenome | biome: marine neritic benthic zone biome [ENVO:01000025]; feature: sediment [ENVO:00002007]; material: shallow marine sediment [ENVO:03000034] sea grass bed [ENVO_01000059] ...
ACTCGCAGGGTGGCCCGTTGAGCGACGGCAACTACACGATTGAAGTGACGGCGGATGACGGCCAGGGTGGGGTGACCACCTATGACGTGACGCTGAGTGCGACCAACCTGGCGGTGAGCTCTACTCCGGATGACGATGGTATAGTGCCTGATGAGATTTTTAACGCTGACAATATACCGCCTACGCCTGAGTACCAGGGGAATCAATATCAAGTCCAAGATGGTGACAGGGGGCTTGAAGCTCCAGGTGCTGTCGTTGATGCGGTTACCGATGCAGCAGATTTGGGAAGCACTCGCGCGCTCTCTGCAGAAGGCGCCGTGCTGGATGCGGTGGAGGGGGCGAATAGTGGTCGTATCAATTTTGGTGATAACGTTTCTGATCAGCTGGCAGATAGTGTCGGGCTCTGGGAAAGTGAGGGCGTAAAAGGCTTTTCAGTCAGTTTTTCATTACCAGAAACGGCAGAGGGTGCTGATGCAGAGTTAAGCCTGTTCCCACTACGCGAAGGTGAAGGAATAGAAGCCGATTCAAGAAATCAACTTATTGTAAAATCAATTCTGCGCGAAAGAACGATGTTTCTGGAAATTGATTATGTGACTAATACTGAAAGAGCCCAGGGTATCTCAAATGTGAGGGTATCACTTTTGGATGGCAGTCCGTTACCGGAATGGTTAAGAAGTGATGATAAAGGTACACTAATTAGTGGTGAGCCACCGGTCGGTACAGAATCAATTCAATTAAGGATTGAAGTCAACCTGACCGATGCCACCACCATTGTTCGCTATGTCGATGTGAACGTGAATAGTGGTGAGATTGCGGCATTGCAAACCGTGACTGAAGAACTGATTGCCGGTACCGGTTTGTTTGAAAACCAGTTGGAAAATGAGTCAGATAAATTCAACCAGGCCGCAGAAGATATAGAAAAGTCATTTCTAAATTAGCAAGTTATAGATTATACTTGCTAAAATACATTCAATTGGGGCCCCATTCCGTACACCCATTTGGTGATTATGCTGATGAAATAAGTCATTAAATTAAACGGGAACGGATAACAATTAATAATGTGGATAACTAAATTAAAGCCTTATTTAGTTGTTACCTGCCTGTTTATCTCCGGCTGCTCAATCATGCCGACCCCGTTTACCAAGGAAGAGATTAAAGCACAGGCAGAACAAGATCGGGTCGCTGTCGTACAAAACCAGGAACCGGTACAAGGTCCTATTTCTCTATACGAATCCATCGCTCGAGCACTCAAATATAATCTCGACTACCGTCTCGAATATACGGAAAAGGTTCTGGCGGAAACCGATCTGGATATCTCACGCTACGATATGCTACCAGAACTCGTAGTGAATACTGGTTACGATGGGAGAGACAATTTCAGCGGTGCATCGAGTCGCTCACTGCTAACAGGCTCGCAGTCTCTTGAAACTTCCACCTCATCGGACAGGGACCTTAGAACATTAGATTTTGGTTTAACCTGGAATGTGCTGGATTTTGGCCTTTCGTATGTTCGCTCAAAACAGGCCGCTGACCAGATACTGATTGCCGAACAGGAAAAGCGCAAAGTCATTAACCGCATCGTGCAGGATGTTCGCACTGCATACTGGCGTGCAGTTACCAACGATCGTCTGATTACGCGCATTAATCAATTACTGTCGAGGGTTATCCGGGCAATAGAAGAATCGAAAATGGTCGAACAAAAACGACTTGACCGTCCGCTCACCGCACTGACTTATCAAAGAGAGCTAATCGGTATCAAACGAGAACTTCAAGAGCTTCAACGCAACCTGTCAATTGCAAAAATACAGCTTGCCGCATTGATGAATCTCAGGCCAGGTGATGATTATCAACTGGTTATTCCAGAACGTACAGAATCGGCTAGCAAGGTAGATCTATCACCCGATATGATGGAGCAGCTGGCGCTTGAAAACAGACCGGAACTAATAACGGTAGCGTATGAAAAAAGAATCAATGCACAGGAAGCCAAGGCTGCAATTCTGGAATTATTGCCTGGTATCGATCTTAGTTTTGGCAAGTATTACACCAGTAACTCATTTGTTTTTAATACTAACTGGTTAAGCTATGGTGCCCGGGTCAGTTGGAACCTTCTAAATGCTTTTCGCCTGCCTGCAACGAATCGACAGATTGACGCGAGGGATAAGGTGATTGAGGCAAGAAGACTGGCATTGAGTATGGCTGTCATGACGCAGGTGCATGTGAGTCTTGCTCAATACGAGCATGCCCAACGGGAATATCGAACGGCAAAAGAATACTATCAAACGCAGGTAAAGATCCTGGAGCAGCTTGAATCAGGTGTTGCTGCCAGGTCGGTGACTGAACAATCCCTGATTAGAGAAGAGATGAATATGATGGTGGCCGAGGTCAAATACGATATTGCTTTTTCAGATGTTGAAAACGCCTACGCAGGTATTTATGCCGCACTTGGTATTGACCCACTTCCTATTAACGCTGATTCTAATTCCATTCAGGCATTGTCTGATTCAGTCAGGCAATACTTTGAAGGTCTATCATTACAGGAACAGATTTTCTCAATGAAGGTACAATAAGCAGCGAGGACTATACACGAATGAAACCAACAAACTTCATCAGAAAAATTCCCGTTGTTTTTGTATGTGGCTTATTCGCTGTTGTGATTCATGCCGCCGATGATGATTTGTTTATGACTGACAATGTTTCAGAAAATATTCGCGGACTTATTAAACCAGTTGAAAAAGCAGTTATATCAAGTCAGATTTCAGCCCAGATTGAGAAAATTCCTTTCAAGGCAGGAGACAGTTTTAAAAAAGGAGACAAACTGGTTGATTTTGACTGTTCATTTTACCGCGCCGATTTAATGGCTGCAGATGCGACATTTAAAGCGAAGCAAAGTGTATTTGAAAATAATAAAGAACTGTTAGCCTTAAACGCGATTAGTGACATCGATGTTTCTATATCAGAATCTGAAATGGAAGCAGCGCGAGCCGAACGCAGTATGCGGGCCATACGAGTAACCCAATGCGATATAAAGGCACCCTACAATGGCAGGGTAATTGAGATAGCAGTTAATGAATATGAGAACGTACCGGCTGATACAGAGATACTTTCTATCCTGAACGATAGTGATCTTGAGATTGAACTGATTGTGCCATCGAATTGGTTAAACTGGCTTAAAGAAGATGAGGCGTTTTCATTTCTTATTGATGAAACCGGCGAATCAGTCGCTGCTACTGTTAGTAAAATTGGCGCCGTTGTCGATCCTGTCAGCCAAACAGTTAAGCTAACCGGTAAATTCTCTGATAAACCCGAACGAGTCTTATCAGGTATGAGCGGAACAGCCCAGTTCAATAACTAACAAACACGCCGGATAAAAATGGCTACTGCCGAACAAAATAAAGAACTGACGTTTATATCCAGACTATTGCAGCTGGAATCGATGGCACGTGCCGCACATTCCAAAGAAGAACTGGGTTTTATTATTGCCAATGAAACCAGACGCCTGATTCCCTATCGACAAGCAGTATTATTTCTTTCCAGACATCCTATCCGCAGAGACTGTGAAATAGTGGCGGCTTCGAGTATCGCTGTGATTGAAGAAAATTCGCCCTACGTCGAATGGTTAAGCAGACTACAGGAAAACCTGTTTGATAGTAATACTGTTAGCAAGCAACAACAGTTGGACAAAAGTCTTTGCCCGCAGGAACTGGAAGAAGGCTGGCAGGAGTTTTCCTTGCCTTTTGTTTTGTGGACTCCATTGAAATTGCCAGATGGTACTTTTATCGGTGGACTTTGGCTGACTCGCGAAACCCCATGGCAAGACAATGAAATGGCGCTAGTCAAACGACTTGGTGAAACATACGCGCACGCCATGGTCGCTGTTACCAGTCGGCGTACTCTCTATCAACGTCCTACCATAGTTAAAGTCGCCATATGGATTATTATCCTGTTTTTGGTGGCAGTGCTGGCGAAACCGATTCAACTGACCGCACTGGCACCGTCAGAAGTAACAGCAATTGATGCGAAAGTTGTCAGCGCGCCAATGGATGGCGTGATCGCTGATATTTACTTTTCTCCCAACAGTTATGTAAGTCAAGGGGAGATACTTTTCGCACTGGAAGAATCAAACCTGCAGAATGAATATAACGTGGTTGAAAAAACGCTGGCTGTTGCGGAAGCAGAGTTACGCAAGGTTTCTCAGGACGCGTTTAAGGATGCCAAGAGTAAGTCACAGATAGCCTTGCTCAAGGCAGAAACGGATTTGCAACGCACGAAACTGGATTATGCGCGTGAACTACTGGATAAAATCAAGGTGAAGGCGGAAAAAGACGGCGTGCTAATTTACAGCGATAAATCTGATTGGATTGGCAAACCGATACAGGTAGGTGAACGCATCATGGAAATCGCCGATCCCAGCATGATCCAATTAAAGGTTAACCTACCCATAGATGATGCTATTGTTTTGCAAACCGGTGCTGAGCTTGAAGTCTTTCTGGATTCGGATCCCCTAAATCCTATTAAAGCCATTGTTTCCAGTGCCAGTTATACTGTCGAAACAAGTAATCAGGATACTTTAAGTTATCGTTTGTACGCCAGGTTCAACGAGAATCAAAAGCAGGATAAATTACGTATAGGTCTGCAAGGAACGGCAAAGGTATATGGTGACCGTGTTTCACTGTTCTTCTATCTGTTCAGGCGGCCTATATCGACGCTACGGCAGTTTTTGGGAATATGAATGGAGATGCTAAAGACTTTCCGCTACCTGAATTACGCAGCGATCTGCAATTAATTGAAGGGCCGGTCGCACTTGATGGTTCACCCAGTTGGATCATATTTGATCCGCTGAGGAATAAATTTTTCTCCGTAGGTTGGGCTGCATTTCAACTACTTTCCAGATGGTCTCTGGGCAAGGCCAGCCTGTTAATTGCAAGTATAAAAAACGAGACTACACTTGAGCTTCAGGATGATGATTTAACAAACCTTCTGGAATTTCTCTATTCAAATAGCCTTACCAGAGATTCGGCATCAGGAAGCTGCCATGATTATCTTGAGCAGTACAACGCAAGTAAACCTTCCTTTCTTATCTGGTTGGTACATAACTATTTATTTATCAAAATACCACTGGTAAAGCCGACAGATTTTCTCAGGAAAACACTGGTCTTTGTTGAGCCTATATATTCAACAACCACGACTGCTTTGGTGTTATTGCTCGGTCTCGTTGGGCTGTATATGGTTGGCAGACAATGGGATTCATTTGTTTCGACGTTTCTGTATTTCTTCAATTTCCAGGGACTGGTGTTTTATTTCATTTCGCTGGTCTTTATCAAGGTGCTGCATGAATTGGCGCATGCCTACACGGTGATACGTTATGGTTGCAAGGTCCCGACCATGGGTATTGCATTTCTGGTGATGTTTCCGATCCTCTATACAGATACTTCGGATACCTGGAGAATCAAGTCGGCTACACAGCGCATGCACGTCGGTGCTGCCGGTATGCTGATGGAGTTTTATGTGGCCTGTCTGGCGACATTCTGCTGGAGTTTTCTGCCTGAAGGCTTCTTAAAGAGTGCCGCATTTATACTCGCTACTACAAGCTGGATCATGTCGCTGGCTATAAACCTGAACGCGTTCATGCGCTTTGATGGTTACTACATATTGTCCGATCTGCTGGGGGTACATAATTTACAATCCCGTTCATTCGAAATAGGTAAATGGCGTTTAACCGAGGTTCTGTTCGGCTTAAAGCTTAAGCCCCCCGAGGCGCTCCCAAGGAGCCTGTTACGTAAACTGACTATTTATGCGTGGTGTGTTTGGGTATATCGATTCTTTCTGTTTATTGGTATTGCAATACTGGTATATTATTTTTTCTTTAAACTCCTGGGTATTCTATTATTTGTTATAGAAATACTCTGGTTTATTGTTTTACCCGTATACGGTCTGATACAAAGGTGGTGGGAGTTGCGAGAAAAAATAGTACAAACGCGCAGGTTTTATATCACGGCAACCATTTCATTGCTGCTATTAAGCCTGTTTCTTATCCCTTGGCAATCAACCATTTCGATGCCGGCTATCTACCAGAGCCAGGAAAAAACCACGCTGTTTACACCCGCACCAGCCTATATCGAAAGCAGTTATTTAGAGAATAAAAAAAGTGTTACAAAGAACGAAATACTCATCGTTCTGCGCTCTCCTGATATAGAACATCAGATAGATCTGACTCAACAAAAGATCGAACAGTTACGCATGCAAGCCAAGCGCATTGCAGCAAGTAAACAAGAACTGTCGAACGTTCAGGTTATCATTCAACAACTGCAGGAAAGCCGCTCTTTACTGGACAGCTTAAACAGTAAAAAACAGCAGTTGGTGATTCGTGCACCTTTTGATGGTGTTATCTATGATGTTGATCCTTCCTTGCACCAGGGACGCTGGATTAATGTCAGCTTGCCACTTGCTACAATTATTCAACCTTCCAGACCGATCATCGAGGGAGTCGTATCAGAAGCTGAGCTCAACAGGATTATCTTGCATTCACCTGCCAAGTTTATACCCGATGATCCTCAGAGAAAGACAATCTGGGGCTTTGTTGGAGATATCGAACAAGCCAACCTTAAGACGATGGACCTGCCTGCGCTTGCTTCAGTTTATGGTGGCACGGTGCCGACCAATATCAATGAAAAAAATCAGATTGTGCCTGACAGATCGATGTACCGTATTCGTGTTGATGTGAGTATTGTTGAAAAGGCTCGAGTTGATCAGTTATTGCGTGGTGTAGTGCATATAGAAGGGGAGTCGGAAAGTTTTCTGAAACGCGCTTACAAGCTTGTGGTTTCTGTCATGATTAGAGAATCCGGATTTTAATCAGATTCTGGCTTTTTTATTTGTTGATATTGGCTGGAAGCGCGACCTGCATCACACCCGCAAAATAGAATTTGTGATTTACGCCACAGCAATTTATAATAATTAATGTAAATTATAACTATATTTAATAACTTATTGTAAATATTATGAAAAACAACATATTCTTTAAACTGTTTTTGCTCGCTAACTCGATTATTATTTCGGCGTGTTCAACAACGCCGGCAGTAGATTCCCAACTGCTCGCGCAGGAAGATAATTCGAATACGCTATACGTTTATCAAGACGGTCGAATGTATTTTAAGTCAAAACAGGTTGATGGGGATGATGTCGTAATTTATGCAGATGGTCGAGGTGGCGAACGAGCTGCTATCAAGGTGCGTGTGCCAATTCACCCGGACTTTTATCGTGACTCGATCGTTGTTGTCAGAGTGACGGAGAATCTTGATTATGCTATCGGGCAAAATGATGCAGTGAAGCAAAGTCAGGTCAATTAACTCGATCTCTATATAAATTTTTGTTGTTTACCGGTTTTTTTCTGGAAGCCCCTAATTATATCGTCTATCCTTATTTTGGTGTCGTCAGTAAAGTGCGTTCAGGCTTGGATGGCATTGGATTTAATATAAATAATGTAGGGGAGTTTTAGTAATGATTAGTGGTAAAGTGAAATGGTTCAGTGAATCCAAAGGCTATGGATTCATCGAGCCAGAGGGAGGTGGCGAAGATATTTTTGTTCACTATTCTTCTATAAAAGCCGATGGTTTCAAAACATTAAATGAAGGTCAAAGTGTTTCCTATAACGCTGAAAAAGGGCCAAAGGGTATGCATGCGGTTGAGGTTGAAGTACTGTCCTGAAACGTAACCAGATTACCCGAACATAAAACCCTGCACTGCAGGGTTTTTTTATCTCCATGGAAGGAGTGTATGTCGCGAGAGGACAGGACGTCCGAAGCGATGAGTCTACAGGATGTACGGTATGCCGCGAGCGCAGGACGCGCAGGAGCGGCGTCTAAAATGACGCATTGTACAACATAAAGATACAGTCCGAAGCGACGAGTCTACAGGATGTACGGTCGATAATTGCAGTTGAGGGCCTATCCCGTCAAAAGCATTTTCTCCGAGTTCAGCACGTCGCCCGGTTTGCCTTCAATCACGAGCGTATCACCCGGCTGAAACCGAAAAGCATCATCAAACTCTTCCATTCTTTCTGTACCACGCCGCACAGCTATCAACGTTGTATCGAATTCATCTAGCGGTAAAGTGATTGGCGCTTTATCAACAGCATAGCTGTCCGGTAGCAGGGTGACGTTATAAAATCGCAGTGCATCTGGCGCTTCAATCCCGAGTGTTTCCTCGCCGCGAAAATAACCGCGCAGTCTTTTATAATCATCGCTTCGGGCGTGATTAACGAACTCCATCGAGCGTTCTGTTGATATACCCAGTTGTTGTAGCAAGTGAATAGCCAGCATCATGCTGGCTTCAAAACTTTCCGGCACAACATTCGACGCGCCTTTGTTATGCAGTTCTTCCATATGCCGGTCGTCTTTACTGCGTACAATAATCGCGATATCTGTATTAATTGAACGTGCTGCTGTGATTACTTCACCAGCGATAAATGCATCATCAAACGTGATGATCAATGCCCTTGCATTTGCCAGTTCGGCTTTTTTCAGTACCTGGAAATGCGTGCAGTCACCGTAATATACCTGTTCGCCGGCTTCCCAGGCTTCCCGTACCAGGCTGTGATCCAGGTCTAGCGCCACGTAGCGAATCTGCATTTCCCTGAGGATATCGGCAAGGTTTTGCCCGATACGACCGAAGCCGCAAATTATCACGTGGTTGCTGAGCGTTGCACAGGCTTCTTCAAGCTGTTTCGGCGGCACGCCGATATCGCTCTCATAACTGCCCTTAAACAGTTTTTCAGCCATCTGGTTGTTATACCGGATCAGCATCGGGCTGATGATCATGCTTAGCAATGCGGCAGCAATAATCGGTTGCGTCTCCTCCAGACCAAGTAAACCACTTGTAATGGCGAGTACCAGTATTGCAAAACCAAACTCGCCTGCCTGCCCCAAAACGAGACCTGTACGAAACGCAACCGGCATCTCGTAACCGAATAAACGGGTCAATATGACGATGACAGCACCTTTGCCGATTATCAAACCGGCAGTCAGTAAACCTATCCAGAACCATTCACGCAGGATCACGGTGAGATCCAACTGGGCGCCTACGCTGATAAAAAACAAGCCAACCAGCACGTCTCGGAATGGACGTACGTCAGCCTGTATCTGATGTTTGTATTCGGTTTCACTCAACATCAGGCCGGCAAGAAAGGCGCCGAGTGCCAGGGATAAATCTAGTGCATGCGTTAGCCAGGCGGCTGCGAGTACAACCAGCAAGGTCGCAAGGGTAAATATCTCGGAAGAACGGGTACTTGCGACCAGGTGATAAAAGGGTCTCAGCAGCCAGCGGCCAATCTGGAATAACAGGTAAAAAGCGAGCAGACCTTTCGCCAGTGATATAAGGATAGGTATGGTCATGGATTGACCGCCGCTACCTTCAGCAAGGATAGGAATGATCACCAGTAAGGGTACAACAGCAAGGTCCTGGAACAGGAGTATGGCGATGGCAAGCTGCCCATGCGCAACCTGCATTTCCAGCTGATCCGATAGCTGCTTGGCAACGATCGCAGTGGAAGAGAGCGCGAGCGCACCACCCACAATTAAAGCTGATTCCCACTCAATGCCGGTTAACCAGGCAATTGCACCGCCCGACATTGTGGATATCACTACCTGAATACTACCGAGACCAAACACTGTCCTGCGCATGGAAATCAGTCTCGATATCGAAAATTCAAGACCGATCATGAACAGAAGAAACACAACACCAATTTCGGCCAGCAGCTGTATTCTTTCCGGTTCCGGCAACCAGCCAAGCGCATTAGGTCCAACCATGATACCCACAAACAGGTAACCCAGAATCGGTGATAACTGTAAACGTTTCAGCACCCATACGATGAGTACAGAAAGAGAGAGTAGAATCAGGCCTTCATTAAGGGCACTATGGTCCATATAGTATTTAATATCGTTATCTGTGTCTCAAGTGTAATGCAATATCCATGCTGCTTGAATAGCCTGGAAATGACACAATATCAGTATCGAGATAATCTTTCTAAAGGAGCAATAAAGGAACATGTCTACCTGGGAACAAGCGCTGCTTGGTATAGCGGCCGTTGTCATCCTTTTCCTGTTCTGGCCCGGTGCCAAGAAAATGCTGGAACAAAGTCAGCAGGCAGAAAACCCGGACTGGAAAGGCGCTCTGCTGCCGATAGGAGTTGTGGTGTTGTTTGTTATTGTTTTGATCGCGTTGGCGAAAGCCTGAAAATGGCTGCCAGCCGGAACATTTCTATAAAATAGCCCTCCAAACAGTTCCGATAATCCATATTTCCTTTCAGTTAAAGGCTCTGGCCATGCCAGCTGCAGTGGGTTAATGATAAACTACCGCGATTCTCTATAGAGGCACAGCAATGAAACAAATTATAAAATACACTACTGCAATACTATTGTGCACTCTGCTGGGTGTCAGTCCCATAAAGGCAGAGGAAGAAGAAGTCCTGAGCGCAGGCGAGCTGCTTAGCAGTTGTGAAGAAGGTTATTCACCCGGTGCACCGAACCAGTACTGCATGCGCTATGTATTTGGACTGGTGCAAACCGTTATGGGTCTGCAACAGGCTGAGCAAAGTCCACCCGTTTTCTGTATTAACCCCCAGGTCACTCGTCTTGAAGAAGCGACTGATTCTGTCATCGCCTACCTGCGCTCTCAATCGTCACGTGCGAATGAAGATGCTTACATCGTTGTTACTGAAGCATTGAACAAGAATTATCCTTGCACACTGGGAAGCCAGACATAACTTCATGCCTGCTGCATTACAGAAACAGCAATACAACCAGAACAAGCTGCAAAAACGCCTGCGCCGACACGTCGGGCAGGCGATAGCTGATTACAACATGATCGAACAGGGCGACCGTGTAATGGTTTGCCTTTCCGGCGGCGCTGATTCCTATACGATGCTCGACGTCCTGCTAAGCATGCAGCGCACCGCACCAGTTAATTTTGAACTAATCGCAGTTAATCTTGATCAGAAACAACCGGACTTTCCCGAGCATGTGCTACCGGATTACCTCGAACAAATAGGTATTGAATACCATATTATCGAGGAAGATACCTACAGTGTGGTTAAACGCGTTATTCCGGAAAATAAAACCTATTGCGGACTCTGCTCAAGACTGCGACGCGGCATTCTCTACCGAGTGGCCAATGAACATGGCTATTCCAAGATTGCTCTCGGTCATCATCGCGATGACATCATCGAGACTTTATTTCTGAATATGTTTTTTGGCGGAAAACTTAAATCGATGCCGCCGAAACTGAAAAGCGATGATGGCCAAAATATGGTTATTCGCCCGCTTGCCTATTGTGCAGAGAAGGACATCAAGGCCTATGCCGAAGCACAGGCATTTCCGATCATTCCCTGCAACCTGTGCGGCTCACAGGACAACCTGCAGCGACAGGCCATAAAGCAGATGCTGACTGAATGGGGCAGGCAACATCCAGGTCGTATCGAAACCATCTTTACCAGTTTGCAGAATATCGTACCTTCACATTTACTCGATACTGTTGCTTTCGACTTTAATAATTTTGCTGAAGAACAGGCAACAACTAGCCCGGATAGTGATGCCTGGCTAATGGCAGATAAATCTGCTGACTAGCATCTGACTGCTTAACCCCAACAATGTCTGAATTACCCGTTGTCTATCAAATCCTGATCTGGAGTGTGCCCGTGTTATTTGCGGTGACATTACATGAAGTTGGACATGGCTGGGCAGCCAAGTGTCTGGGCGATCCGACAGCCAAAGACATGGGCCGCTTGAGTCTGAACCCGCTAAAACATATTGATCCAATGGGCACGGTCATTGTGCCGTTGATCGCTTTCTTCACGACAGGCTTTATTTTCGGCTGGGCCAAACCTGTACCGGTTAACTGGGGTCGATTACGCAACAGGAAACGGGACATTGCACTGGTTGCACTGGCAGGTCCCGGCGCAAACCTCGCTATGATCGCTATCTGGCTATTGTTGGCAAAGTTGTTCATGGACGGTGCCAACCAGGGCAACCTGTTTGCGATGATACTGGTATGGATGGCCTGGGCGGGCATCATCATTAATAGTCTGTTGATGATATTAAATCTGTTTCCTCTGCCACCGCTTGATGGCAGTCGCGTTGTCTATTCGATGTTGCCAGATCGAGTTGCTAACCAGTACCTGCGGCTTGAACCCTATGGCCTGATCATACTGGTACTGCTTCTGGTGAGCGGTATCCTGTTCAAGATCATTGGGCCGCTGATCTTCGGCTTGCAGGAGTTAATGTTTAAGGTCATCGTTTAACCGGTAGATGAATTTATTTCCGGCATCCCGGTCATAATTTTTTCAATAAAATATCGAGAATAATGATGTCCAGGACTGTTTCACTATTTCTATTCCTACTCATCGCGCCCGTGAAGGCATTAGCGGTGGATTACGATGCCGTTTACCAGGCGTATAAATACGGCGACTACGATAAGGCTTTTTCCGGTTTTAGCGAGCTTGCAAAAGACAACAATATCAAGGCGCAATTTTACCTGGGTACGATGTATCGCGAAGGCCACGGTGTCGAGCAGGACTACAAGCAATCTCTTGAATGGTACAAGAAAGCCGCTGAGCAGGGTGAGCCGAAAGCGGAACACAACGTCGCCATGTTCTATCAAAATGGTATTGCCGTTGAACGTAACTTCAGTACTGCAGCCAAATGGTATGAAAAAGCCGCGAGCCAGGACTATATTCCTTCAATAACCAATGTTGCCCGGCTTTACTATAAGGGCGAAGGTATAAAGAAAGACGTAGATCGTGCCATCTACTGGTGGCAGCGAGCGGCCGAGCTTGGTAGCAAGGGTGCACAGCACAATATAGGTTTAATGTATTTTCTTGGACAGGGCGTGGAACAGGATTATACCAAGGCAGCCGAGTGGTATCGAAAAGCCGCCGAGCAGGGATCCAAAGAAGCACAGAATAGCCTGGGTGCAATGTATTTCGATGGTAACGGTGTTGAAAAAGATTTAATTGAAGCTTATGGCTGGTTCAGTCTGGCGGCGCGTGCCGAGATGGAGCAGGCGAAATTGAATGTATCAGTTATCGAAGCCAATCTTAATGAACAGGAATTGAAGCAGGCGAAGGCCAAGGCCGAGAACTACCTTGCAAAGTACCCGGGCGAGAAGAAGTAAATTAAAAAGCAGGTTAGGTAAACGCAAAGAGATTTCTTTGGCTTAACATAGAAAGTAGAGTTAAGTAAAAACATGGGAAAAAGATACTGAATTCACAAAACCAGTCTTTTCGATTCAGTTGAGGCAGTTAGACGATGGAGTTAAGCTGCTCAGGTCTTTCCTGGTAAATAGAAGAGTGAATGTTTTCAATAGAATCCTGCTCACTTCCCGATAATGCCTTACTGAAAAAGTATGCGCGTTCCGAGGTATACACAGATTGCTACCGTACTGAAATAGACAGCCAGGTAACAAAGGCCATATATATTGAGGCCTTTTATACAACATGGCTTTTCAGACTGGAACGACTCATTTTGAAATGGTGGCTATCAAAACCTTCTTCAGATAGTGACGCAAAAAAGCTGGCCGGAGATCAGACTGACGTATTTGCAGCCTGGCATGTGGAAGAAAGATCTGAAAACCAGTTGCTATTGTCGGATTTTCAAGGCCGTACACGATCGTGGTTAATGGTTGCGC
>CAJIBF010000109.1_pt1 | contig 13455 bp, 17 predicted proteins | sample 9199291 | NCBI WGS metagenome assembly CAJIBF01 (sample SAMEA7708293, study PRJEB35096) | sediment metagenome | biome: marine neritic benthic zone biome [ENVO:01000025]; feature: sediment [ENVO:00002007]; material: shallow marine sediment [ENVO:03000034] sea grass bed [ENVO_01000059] ...
AATCGCCGATAAACCTTCTTTATTATAGTTTAAGCTGATTCCACCATGATCGCTGTCGGCATAGCTGTAAGCGGTCATTGTCAGCAACAGGCATGCATAGGCTGCAAACCTGAATAAATAATTACTCATTATTTTAATCCTCTTTTATATGTGCACAGCTTTATTCGATTGGCCTGCAATCGGAAAACTGTGGTTACTGATTTTTTTATGGATTAAACGAGAGCAGGGGGTGCACGCGCATGTCGATAGCTTGCGACGTGCCGGGGGTTATGTCGTGGCAGGTAATGTAAGTGTTCATCGAAGCGAAACAGCTGGATCTGTTCAATATACGTTTGCTGCGCCAGTAATGTACTGCCGGAGCTCCAGAGATGGCAGACAGAAAAATCATGCGCCTCTGCATCATGCTGGTGTTCGTTTGTGTCATCCCCTGCATGATCTACATGATGGCTATGGTGGGCGTGTTCCAGTTGCTGTTTGGCAACGGGCAAGGCATTGATACCGGACGGACCATCACAAAGCTTGATGGTAAACAGACCGTCAGCCGTATTGGTATCCAGCATGAAACCACTGGCCACCAGCGAGCGCAGCGCAAGTCCGAAGATGAGCAGGAAGCTTAGCGTGTTAACGCGCATCATTTTACGAAATACAGACACAGAGCGATTATAAAGTAATCGTTGCCATGCACAATGTAAGCAGCGGAAAGGTATTAGTTTCCAGCTATTAATATATTAATCACAATATAAAATTATCATTAATATAGATGGTCGCGACAGCGGAATTATAATAAAGCCACTATTCAGAGACTTATTCCAGACTGTTCAAAGCAATGTTAAACGTGACAGTTAAGTAACTGTGTCGTGCATCAGCAAGTCATCGGTAATGGTCTATACTGAAATACGAGTGTAAAAACACTAAACAATGTCACCATCCGTGGCAATAACCCCCGCGAGACGTGTTAACGGGGGTTTCTCATGTCTGGCTAACCGTTTTCCGGTTCTTTATTTTCCCTTTGCTGATGCTTGTGACGTTGTCTCAACTGCTCACGGTGCTGCTGCTTTTTTGCCTGCGTTGCTCATGCAGTTGCTCGAATTGCTGCAATTGCTCTGCGGTAAGGACCTCGCCAAGACGCTGCGAAGTTTCAGCATGGAGACTTTCCATCTCTGCTTTCATTTTCTGCTTGATTTCCTGGCGCTTGTTTTTTTGTTCATTCAGGATAGTCTCGACCGTTTCAACCTGGTCAGGTTCCAGCGCCAGTTTTTCAATCAGTTTTTCTCGTTTATTTTGTTCCTCTGCCTGCACATAACTCGCACACACTAATAAGCTCATAAGCAGTAATGGGGTAAAGATGTTTTTCATCAACGGGCTCCTGTTATCAATCTAAAAGTTATAACGCAGCAGTGGCGATCCGGTTGACAGGAAGGCTACGAAAAAAGGTCCCGATATCAGGTTTGACTGGTACTGTGCTGTCGAAAACAGACGAAGGTAAAATCGTCAGGGTGACAGCGTCTGTCCGGCTGGGTTTCAATCATGTTTTTGCGGCAGGCCGTTATCATCTCGTTGACGCTGTCCAGCAATGCCCCTTTCCTGATGAATTCGCTTATCTCCTGTTCGTAGAGATTGTCTGATAGCGCATCGCTGGCAATAATGACCGTGTCCTGAGGTGCCAGCTCAACAATCGGGCCGATATGTATAAACATATCGTTACTGCCAACATAGTTGGAGATCAGGTTGCGTTCGTTATGCATCATGGCCGGCACCTGGTCTATAGCACCGCATTCAAGTGCATAGCCGATAGGCGAATGTGACATTGGAAGATATTTTATGTTTCCGTGACTGCTGGTAAGCAGGATCAGCGAATCCCCGGCATGATAGGTGCGCAGATGATTACCGCTGATCTCAGCGACCGACACGGTTGAACCGGCCCCTGTTTTCAAGGCCTGGATCTCTGCACTGGCCGTATCGATACCGTTCAGGATTGCATCACGCGTCAATTGTTGTGGCTGCTTGTCCTGCAACTTCGCAATCAGTGTTTTGACAATGATTCTTGATGCCTGTTCGCCGGCGGGCATACCGCCCATGCCGTCAGCGACGATGATTACCGTTGTTTGATTATCAACGGCGACAATGCCAAGTGCATCCTCATTCGGCGTTTCCTTGGTTGGAGAACGGGTCGAAAAATAAACCAACTCGCCATGATCGATTGACTGCTGTTCGGCGCTATCCTGCCGACCGTCGAAGACGGTAATGTGTTGCAAGTTTGTATCGTCATACATTGCTATTGCCAGTTCATGTTTTCAATATACATCCTGAGTTTGCCTGCACTGTTGAACTTTCTCAATGCCAGTGAGTGTTTCAGGCCACAACATATCGCCTTAATCTCCGGTGGCTGCCTCGCATAGTGTTTCTGACCACCAAGCGCATCGTAAAAGATGCGAATCAAATCCATTACATCAGATCGGATATTGGTCCGTCTCGAATCATCCCATTGAAACATGTCGATAATCTTCAATGTATATTCGAGGCCAACACTTTGCACGATAATATTGTCAGTATGCAGGTCCCCATGATATTCACCAACAGCGTGTATCGACTCAACTCCCCGAGCCAGGGCATGCAACAGATGTAAGGCCTGGAAAGGATGTAACCGCTTCCCGGGTTGCCGTTTAAGATAATTGCTTAACAGTTCGCCCTCGACGTATTCTGAAACCAGAAAAGAGATAGGTATATCTTTATAGTTAATCGTATCCTGGGTTGAATACTGAATCACCACCGGACACTTTCTTAATTTATGCAGTTTGCGCGCATAGAACCTGATGGCCCGATCTCTCCGGTTTCGTTCGGGGAAAAAAAATTTTGCGGTGCGTTCTATGCCGGTTGTGCGTTCGCGCACCAGGTAGACTTCGGCCTCCCAGCCTGATCCCAGCACTTGATCAATAATATATTTACCGGCGATGACGGATTCAGGCTCAAACTGAAATGACTTGATATTGTTTTTTGCCATCTACGTACTGAGCTTTTCCTGTCAGGCTTGTAAACGACGGTATTTCATGCGTTTGGGTTGTGCTTCAGTACCCTTGCGTTTCAGAAAGTCCTCGTGATATTCGCTGAAATCGCCTTCAAAGAAAACCACCTCGCCATCATCCTCGAAGGCAAGAATATGCGTTGCGATGCGATCGAGGAACCAGCGATCATGTGAAATAACCAGTGCACAACCCGGGAAGGCCAGGATAGCTTCCTCCAGTGCGCGCAGGGTTTCCACATCAAGATCGTTCGACGGCTCATCCAGCAGCAATACATTGCCTCCCTGTTTCAGCGTGTTGGCAAGATGCAGACGGCCTCGTTCACCACCGGAAAGATCGCCTACATGTTTTTGCTGATCGGTGCCCTTGAAATTAAAACGTCCGACATAGGCACGTGAATTGATCTCGTAACTGCCGATATTGATATTATCCAGGCCGTCCGATACTGCTTCCCACACTGTTTTACTGTCATCCAGATTTTCGCGACTTTGTTCGACGTAGGCGATATTGACGGTTTCACCCAGTTTGATTTCACCTCCGTCCGGTTGTTCGCTGCCGGCGATCATCCTGAACAGTGTAGACTTGCCCGCACCGTTACCACCGATGATACCGACCACGGCTCCTTTAGGAATGTTGACAGTCAGGTCTTGATAGAGCAGGTGGTCACCAAAACTTTTATTAACCTTATCGAACTCAATTACAACATCACCCAGCCGCGGTCCGGGTGGAATGTAGATTTCGTTGGTTTCACTGCGTTTTTGAAATTCCTGTGAATTCATTTCCTCGAAACGAGCCAGGCGTGCCTTGTTTTTCGCATGGCGCCCCTTGGGTGCAGTTCTTACCCATTCCAGTTCCTGCTTGATGGCTTTTTGTCTCGCCGATTCTGCTCTTTCTTCCTGTTCCAGTCTTAGCTCCTTGTCTTCGAGCCAATTAGAGTAATTGCCTTCAAAGGGAATGCCTTCACCACGATCGAGTTCGAGTATCCAGCCGGCAACGTTATCAAGAAAGTAACGGTCGTGGGTTACAGCGACAACGGTACCGTTAAAATCGGCCAGAAACCGTTCCAGCCAGAATACCGACTCGGCATCAAGATGGTTGGTCGGCTCATCGAGTAACAACATGTCCGGCCTGGACAGTAACAGTCGACATAATGCTACGCGGCGTTTTTCGCCACCGGACAGTGTGTCGATATTTGCTTCCCATGCTGGCAGCCGCAGTGCATCGGCGGCGCGTTCAAGCGTGTTTTCAAGATTCTCGGCATCCCAGGCGGCTACGATGCCTTCAAGCTTTTCCTGTTGCTTGGCCAGGGCATCGAAATCTGCATCTTCTTCGGCATAGGCGGCATACACCTTGTTCAATTGAGCAAGGGCGTCAAGCGGTATGCGTAAACCATCTTCGACATTACCCCTTACGTCTTTATTCTTGTCCAGTTCCGGTTCCTGTGGCAGGTACCCGACCTTGATATCCGGCATCGGTCGGGCTTCCCCGATAATGTCTGTATCAATGCCGGCCATTATCTTCAATAAGGTTGATTTACCGGCACCGTTTAAACCGAGCACGCCAATTTTTGCACCAGGAAAAAATGAGAGATAGATATCCTTAAGTATCTGGCGTTTCGGTGGCACGATCTTGCCAACGCCATTCATCGTATATACGTATTGAGCCATAAATTGTTTACTTTAACGGTGTGAGTCTGATGAAAACGAACATGGATTATCGGTAATCGATATAGACATAGCAATAGCCATTATTTTATGGGTTGCTTACATCAGTTCTTGAATACAATGTCAGAATCCGGCGTCGGGATTCTTTAAATATTCGATTTCAGCCGCGGTTGATTCTCTGCCCAGGAGCCTGTTTCTGTGCGGGTAGCGACCGTACTGTTCAATAACCTGTTTATGCCGAATTTCAAAATCGAGATTCGATTGAATCCCGTTGGCCGTGTATAGCTTTAAGGCCATTTCATGAATCATTTTCGATTCGCTATGCATGTAAGGCATATACATAAAACTTCGCTGTACGGCACTCAATGTTTGATCCATCCCTAAAACAACGGCCTCCTGCGCAAGGACAAGGGCAACATCGTCACAGGCAAACGCCCTGACCGTATCGCGGTAGATATTCCGGGAAAACTGATCCAGTACAATGATCTCTGCCAGTCGGCCCTGTGCCTCGACACGCCAGTCGAGCAGTTCACATGCGGCGGCGCGGTTATGCACAGCAGCAAACCTGGATTTTATAAGCGCATCGAAAGCGGTGTCTTTTTTCCACCAGCTAGCGGGCTCAATCTCTTCAAACCAGAAGGAGAGGACGTCCTGATAATTGGTTTCTGACATGGAACTGCTTTGCAGATTATTCAATCTGTTTATTGATGATTAATTCCAGCGGTTCGGAAGCGGTGGCATCAGCGACAGTAATATTGCCATACATGTCGCCCGGTCCGGCCTTCACATTACCGTCTTTCGATATGCGCGCAGTGACTTCCAGTGTGGATAGCGCGACAGTTTTTTCTGTGGGTAACATCGAGACAGAGTCATCCAGTGTAACCTGCAAAGGTAATTCAGTCGCGTTTCGTCGAACGACCGCTATAGGCATAGCCGGACCATTTGCAAGTCTTGCAAATACATAGAGTGCATCACCATCTTCTACCTGGCTGGCAAATTCGGGTGTAAGCGATACATCGAGGGTGATATTCAATTGTTTCGCGTCTGTAGCAGGTTCGCTGTCTGCTTGTTGACGTGATTTGACCTCGGCGATCATCTGTTTTAACTGTTGAACCGGTTCGTCATTTTCATCAACAAGCTGTATCAGTCTTTCCCAGTATTCGATCGCGGCCGACCAGTCTTCATTCTGATTTGCAGCCAGTCCCGCCAGCCATAAGCCATTCGGATTATCCGGCTCCATCTGCAGCGCTTTTTGAATCAGCTCTTGCGGTTGGCCATTTAATTGCCCCTGGTTAGCCATCGCCAATGCGTCTGCATAGCGCAATAGTGCATCAGGCTGTTCACCCTGAAGCTGGTACAGTTGTTCTGCTGCCAGCAGCGCCTTGTCATAACGTTCCAGCACCATGTTGGATTTATAGAACATTTGCCAGCCTTCGACGTCATCGGGTTGCTGCTGCAGTCGCTGTTCCAGCCCGCCCAGCATTTGCTCAATCTGTTCCATCGTCACCGGTTGTTGTTCTGCAAGCTGCCCGGGATCGACATTGATTAAATCGGGTCTGCCAAGGTATAGATAAAGTGATAAAACAAATACCGGGACAAACACGGCAACGCCGGCGGCGCAAAATTTATTCAGTGATGAGATCTTTGCTGCCTGTGGTTCGGCAACATCATCTTTTGGCTTGTTAATGTAAGACAGTTGAATTTCTTTTTGACTAAGCTCGGCCTCGTGTTCGGTAATGACGCCGTTTTCCAGGTCACTTTGTAACTCGTCGAGTCGCTGCCGGTACAGGGTGCTATCGTTTTCCTGACTGTTCTCAGGTTCAGCTCGAGATACTCTTATCATTGAGATGATAATTATCCCGACAACCAGAACAAGGGTAATTATTGCAAGAATCCAGAACGCGACCATTACTGTTCCCCGTCGCTCTTATCGGCAAGCTTGTCCAACTGCTGCAGCTGTTCCTGGCTTAATGCAATGTCATTATTAACAGTCGCGGACTGTTTTCTGATTAATAGAATCGCAACAATGATAGCGATTAGTAAAAACAGAAACGGGCCAAGCCATAATAACCAGGTGTTTTCCTGCAGCGGTGGACGATACAGGACGAAATCACCATAGCGTTCAACCAGGAACGTGATGATCTCTGAATCGCTCTTGTCTGCCGTGATCATGCTATATATTTCATTGCGCAGGTCCTGTGCGAGATCGGCATTGGAATCGGCCAGTGATTGATTCTGGCATACCAGGCAACGCACCTCTTCAAGCATGTCGTAATAACGTTTAGCCTGTTCCGGATTGTTAAAATTGACCGGCACGTCCGCGGCCTGTGCCAGGCCGGCATACAACAGAAGACACAGCAGTATACGCTTCACGCCCCCGTCTCCAGTTTTCTGACCAGCGGCAGGATAATATTATCGAGCTGATCCGGCTCTATGGGGCCGATATGCTTGTAACGTATAAAACCTTGCTTATCGAGGATAAAGGTTTCAGGCACACCATAGACGCCATAGTCGATACCGGTTGCGCCAGTTTGATCGAATGCACTTTCTATATAGGGGTCACCCAGCTGCTGTAACCAGTTTAATGCGTCGCCGCGCTGGTCCTTGTAATTCAAACCATAGATAGCCAGTTGTTCAGTTTTCGCCGCATTGACCAGCAACGGGTGTTCGATTCGGCAAGCGGCACACCATGAAGCCCAGACATTAATCAATGTCACCTGGCCTTGCAGATCCTGCAGCCCTATCAGCTTGTTTTCGTCGTGCAGCGTCGGCAGATTGAAATCCGGTGCCGGTTTGTCAATCAGTGGAGAGGGCACCCGTGAAGGATCATTTTGCAGTCCAAAGATAAACAGTACGACAAGACTCGCAAACAGCAACAGTGGAAGGCTATAGCGCAACATTTGCCGATGTTATCTGACAGTTGCGGTGGAGCTGTCGATGTTTGCTGTCGAAGTTTTTCTTACCCTGAGGCGATAGCGACGGTCACTTGCGGCAAGCACACCGCCTACAGCCATGAAGATAGCCCCTAACCAGATCCAGCGAATGAAGGGTTTATGATAAAGACGTATGCTCCAGGAAAGTTCGTCCAGTGGTTCGCCAAGCGAAACATACAGATCGCGCGTAAAGCCGCTATCGATACCGGCCTCGGTCATTGGCATGTTACGCACATTATAAATACGTTTTTGTGTATTCAATGTCGTGACGAATTTTCCATCCCGTTCGACATCTACAACCGCCTCGGTGGCACGGTAGTTTGGTCCCGGTACCTGGCGGATGGCATTCAAGGTAAATGTATAGTCTGCAAATTCGACACTGTCTCCGGGTGCCATGCGTTCATGTACATCAACACTGTGGTTACTGGTAATGGTAATGCCGACAATCGCGATCGCGAAACCAATATGCGCCAGCGTCATGCCATAAAAGCCACGTGGTATTGTGGCCAACGCGGCCAGCTTGTGTTGTCGGTTTTTCAAACGTTCATTTACAGCCGATACGCTGGTAATAACAATCCATAATGCAGCGATGATACCGAGACTGCTGCTGACGATATTTTTCTCAATCAACAACAGACCTGTGACGATACCGAGTCCGATGCTGACGGCAAGGATGATGACCAGCGGCTTCCAGATGCGTTGCATATTATCCTGTCGCCAGCGAACAATAGATCCAATTCCAATCAGCACGATGACCGGGATCATCATAGGTATGAACACGGCATTAAAATAGGGTGCACCAACAGACAGCTTGCCCATGTCCATTGCTTCCATGATGAGCGGGTAGAGCGTGCCCAGCAGTATCGTTAACATCGACACCACCATGAAGACACTGTTAAACAGTAAAAAGGTCTCACGTGAAAACAGACTGAATTTACCACCGGTCAGTGTTGACGGTGCGCGCCAGGCATAAAGTGTTAATGAGCCACCCACATAGAAACCCAGCAATAGCAGGATAAATACGCCACGGGTTGGATCGGTGGCAAAGGCATGCACCGAGGTGAGTACGCCAGAGCGCACAAGGAAGGTGCCCAGCAAACTCAGTGCGAAAGCTGAAATGGCGAGCAGCACAGTCCAGTTTTTAAAGACCTCACGCTTCTCTGTTGCAGCCAGGGAATGAATTAGCGCAGTACCGATCAGCCAGGGCATAAAGGAGGCATTTTCAACCGGGTCCCAGAACCACCAGCCGCCCCAGCCAAGTTCATAATAGGCCCACCAGCTTCCGAGGGCGATACCAACGGTTAAAAAGACCCAGGCCATGATCGTCCATGGACGTGACCAACGGGCCCAGGCACTATCGAGATTGCCGCCGAGCAGGGCGGCGATGGCAAACCCAAACGCGACTGAAAATCCAACATAGCCCATGTACAGCATGGGTGGATGGATTATCAGACCCGGATCCTGCAGTAGTGGATTAAGATCGGCGCCGTCAGCAGGGACGGGAAACAAACGATCAAACGGGTTTGATGTCAGCAACATGAATAACAGAAAACCGATGCTGACCGATCCCATGACGCCAATCACCCTTGCTATAAATGGCAGCGGCAATCGCTTGCTGAAAATACTGACCGCGAGTGTCCAGGCGCTGAGTGTCAGGCTCCAGAGTAATAATGAACCTTCATGAGCACCCCATACGGCCGATATACGATACATAACAGGCAGCTGACTGTTGGAATTGTTGGCGACATAGGCAACGGAAAAATCATGTGTGATAAATGACCACGTCAGTAACGAAAACGCAATCAGTATCAATACAAACTGTAGCTGTGCTGTTGGCCTGGCCAGCTGCATCCAGCCATGATTATTGAATTGTGCTCCGGCAATCGGCAACACGGTTTGAATAATCGAAACCGCAAGTGCGACTATCAGTGCCAGTTGTCCAAGTTCTGCGATCATGGTGTCGTTGAATATTGATGGGATTCGGGGAGTTCTGCACCGGCATTCGCCAATGCCTCGGCAACTTCCGGCGGCATATAGTTTTCATCATGTTTGGCAAGGACTTCGCTGGCCTGGAAAACACCGTCTTTATCAAGCTTGCCATTCGCAACGATGCCTTGTCCTTCGCGGAACAGGTCCGGCAGTATGCCCTCGTAGTTAACCGTAATGGTCTCGACCGTGTCGGTCAGTTTAAAACTGACTTTCAAACTGCTGGGGTCCCGGCTCACGCTATCCTGCTCAACCAGACCGCCGATACGAAAAGCACGCGAGCTTGGCGCATCACCGGCAATGATTTGTGTCGGGCTGTAAAAATACAGCAGGTTTTTCTCAAACGCGGTCAGTATCAATGCCGCGGCTGTACCCATACCCAGGACGATCATACTGACTATCGCGATTCTTTTTTTTCTTAACGGGTTCATACTACTTCTGTTTGAGCCTGTGTCTTTTGTGTAGTTCGTTCAGTATCCGCTTTTCTTTACGCAGGGGCTGGACATAGTTTAACAGCATCACAAGCAGCCAGATCGCATAAGAGGACCAGACAAACCCGGCATAGCCACCCATCTGGAAAAACTCACTCATGTCCTGTCAGCCCTCGCTACCAGCATGTCCCTGACCCACGCCGTATGACTCTCATATTCAAGAATTTCGCTGCGGCAACGCATCAGCAGTACGGCAGCATAATACCCCATGAAAGCGACGGCCATTATCAGTAAGGGTATCAGCATCTCCATCGCCATTGAGGGCGAGTCCAGCTTGCTAACGGTAGGCCCCTGGTGCAGCGTGCTCCACCATTCTACCGAGTATTTGATGATCGGAATGTTAACTACGCCAACCAGTGCCAGTATGGCGCCGGCACGGGCGCCTACGCGACGATCCTCGAAGGCGGATTGCAGTGCGATATAGCCCAGGTAGAGAAATAACAGTATCAATTCCGAGGTCAGGCGTGCATCCCAGACCCACCATGTGCCCCACATCGGTTTGCCCCAGATGGATCCGGTGACCAGTGCGAGAAAAGTAAATGATGCCCCGAGCGGGGCGCTGCTTGTGGCTATGATTTCGCTGATCTTGACGCGCCAGATCAATACGATTGCGCTGTTCACGGCCATTACCATATAGACAAACAGCGACATCCAGGCAGAAGGGACATGTATATAAATTATGCGAAAGCTGTCGCCCTGCTGGTAGTCAGCCGGTGCCATTACCAGTCCACCGTATAACCCTGCGATAAATAGCAGCAGGCTGAACCACATTATCCAGCTGCTGTATTTCAACGAAAACTCGTAGAAATACCTGGGCGAACCAAACAGGTGAAATTGTCTCTTTATATTCAACTCAGTCTTATTCTCAAAGCGGCAGCAGTAGCTATTGGCGCCAGGGTGAGCGCCAATACCAGCATGCCGGTCAAAAAGTAAAGTTCTGCCGCTATAGACAAGCCATCGGCAGCATTATTCACCGCAAGCATCGAGAATATCAGGACTGGCATATACAGTGGCAGGATTAACAGGCTCAGTAACATACCACCTCTCAGTCCTATTGTTAATGCTACGGCTATTGCGCCAACCAGGCTCAGAATCGGCGTGCCAACCAGCAATGTGACAAACAAGGCCAGTAAAGAATCCGAACTCAGGGATAAAAAGAAGCCGGTGCAGAGGGCGATGACGATCAGTGGCACACCAGTAATCAGCCAGTGCGCGAGAATCTTCGCAGTAACCAGTAAAGTCAGGGAATAGTGCGCAAGGGTGAACTGTTCTATCGAACCATCCTCGAAATCGGAACGGAATATGGTATCCAGGGACAGCATCGATGCGAGCAGGGCCGTGACCCAGATCATGCCCGCCGTCAGTTCCTGCAACAGCTGTTGATCCGATCCGAGGGCCAATGGAAACAGCACCAGAACCATAATGAAAAACATAAGCGGATTAACCAGCTCATATCGATTGCGAAAGGCAACAAGCAAGTCCCTTCTTACTACCGTCAGGAAAGGCATCAGGCTATTCATCATTCCGTGATCCAAGATGGATATGCCGCACGTGTTGCCCCTCGATTTCCATGGCCTGATGTGTAGCAAAGATAACCATGCCGCCCTGCTGACAGTGTTCGACGATCAGTTTTTCAATGACCTGCTTGCCGGTCTTGTCCAGCGAAGTGAAGGGTTCGTCAAGTAGCCATAGTGTCGAGCGGTTAAGTAATAAACGTGTCAGTCCCATTCGGCGTTTTTGTCCGGCAGACATTTTCTCGAGCAGGACATCTTCCATATCCGCCAGACCAATTCGCTCGAGCACGGAATCCGGCTCAAAAGATGAATCATTACCTGACAGGGCGCGCATGACCTGCAGATTCTCTATGGCAGACAGTTCATTTTTGACGCCGTTTTGATGGCCTATATAAGTCATGGCCTGTTGAAACTCGTAACGACATGAAATGATCGGCTGGCCGTTCCAGTACACATCGCCCTCGGTGGCCTGTGTCAGGCCGGCACAAATTCGAAGTAAGGTGCTTTTGCCACTACCATTGATCCCGTCAATCTGTAACAGCTCGCCAGTTGTTACCGAAAAGGCAATCTCCTGAAACAGGATATTGTCTCGACGTATACACTCCAGGTTTTTGACTTCTATGGCAGACACGGGGCTATTGGTTATGACTGTATATAAAGGTACCAGCCAGGAAATTCTGGAAACTATCCTGACCGCACATCAGCACGGGAGTATAGCCCAGCGGGCAATTTAGTTCATGATGGATTGACTGGAATGGTCGACTTGACTAGCTTGCAGACAGCGCATCAAACAGAATTTTCGTATATTCGATCTTGGCCCTGTTTGAATAGCAAAAATGAAACCCGTTTTTATACATATTTGAGTCAGCCATCGGCGCTATCCATCGACACTCGGCCAGCATGGACAGGGCTACGATTTCACCTTTATCCAGCGGCATGTTCATATTCATGTTGATCTCTTCGCCCTGCTCGAAGGCTGTTTCACTGATCAATAACATGCCATAGGCATTGATATTCAGGGTAAAGCCAATAGCGAGGCCGGTTTCTGCATTAAACACCTGTTCAATGATCTTTAGCCGCGGTTCATGTCTGCGATCGGGGTATGACGCTGGATTTTGCTTGTCATTCTGCATAGCTTTATATCGACCGCGATACAGAACATCTGTAACCTGTTTATAAAGTATTGATAAATATGAGATTATTTATCTGCTTAAGCAGGCTTACCCGGTGCGGATCAGATATACAGGAATGAGGTGAGAGAGATCCAAACAGCGGTACTTACGTACCTGTTTTGAAAGGCAGGATAGAGAAGCGTGCAGAAATTCCTGATTTACTGCTGACGCAATGTTTGTTCGATACTGATACCTTGTTCAAGGTATTCGGCCGCGATCATTTCAACGGTCTCATCTTCATCAGACCGGGATGCCAGAAACGAATAAATTTCATCACTGACCTCGATGGTAATCTGTTTGCTCATTTATAACCCCTGATTGCTAGTGACTAGGCGTTGTTCATTATTATCCAGAAACAGGATTTTTACTAAAATTTATAGCAAATAGTTTTATACTAGGTTTGTGAAATATATATCTGTTCTTGCAGTAATTTCAATCAGCCTGCTGCTTGGTGGCTGCGGGCCACTGGCTGCCGTCAGTGCGCTAGGCACCACGATAACCAATGCGGCCTATAATAGTGCTGAGCGCGATCTGAATGATCCACAGCAGGATCGGGATGACCAGGCGCTGGAAGTCGCCAATGCCAACATGAATCTGGGCATTGAGTATATGCGACAGGGCGCCTATGAGCGGGCGCTGTATAACCTGGAACGCGCAATTCAGGCCAAGCCGGAT
>CAJIBF010000164.1_pt1 | contig 13213 bp, 11 predicted proteins | sample 9199291 | NCBI WGS metagenome assembly CAJIBF01 (sample SAMEA7708293, study PRJEB35096) | sediment metagenome | biome: marine neritic benthic zone biome [ENVO:01000025]; feature: sediment [ENVO:00002007]; material: shallow marine sediment [ENVO:03000034] sea grass bed [ENVO_01000059] ...
CGCCCAGGTTCGGCCCCACCGCACCGATACCGCCTTTACCATGACATGCGCCACAGCCACCACCGTTGTAGGTTTTCCAACCTTCAATTGCATTCTGGCTGATTGCGCCATCAATCAACTGGTAAGGTTTATCGCTGGAGGCGATGGCTGGCGTTTCATCGACGACCTGTCCAGGAACGGACATCTCTGACCCGGGAGGTTCTGTCGCGTCCCCGGGGGTTGTTGACGCAATAGCTGTATCGCTGTTGTCGGGAACAGGCTCTTCCGGGCTTGCAACAGATGTTTCGGTTATATTAACAGGTGATTGCCCACTCTCAGGCGGTGCATCCCGCTCAACAGCACTTTGCTGGGCAGTCTTTTCATCCTTATCACTTTCGCCGCAGCCGGCAAGGCCTGCGGCGAGAATGATAATTGATAATAGAGTCCAGACTCTAGGCATGGCCATTCACTGCGATGAATACTCAGTTATAAGGCCAGTTGGCGTAGATCTCATCCTGGTAAACAACACCCTCGGCTTTCTCAACGGTACTGATATCAAACCCTTCTGATGCTGCTGGTGCTGGCGCAGAAGCAGTGGGCTCAGGTGCTGCTGGTGCTGGCGCGGCTGCTTTTCCGGCATCACTGTCACCACAGCCCGCCAGAGTCAGTGAAAATGCCACTAGTGCAGATGAAAGCAGTAAACGACGATGCTTAATCATTTCTAATCTCCTTCCTCGGTATGTAATATTCAGTTGAACACATATAATTTTAAAATTATATGCATAAAACATTCTGGTAGCTTATCAAACCGAAACTAACAATGAAAACCACAGCGATTGAATCATTTTGTGACGAGGTATGGGAAAACAGCATCATTCCGGAACTCGTCGAATATATCCGTGTACCTAATAAATCGCCCATGTTTGATAGCGACTGGCAGCAACACGGCTACATGGAACAGGTAGTAAGACAATTTTCTGACTGGTGTCTTGCACAAAATCTGGAAGGTCTTGCTCTTGAAATCGTGCGCTTACCGGAACGCACACCTCTTATATTCATAGAGATTGAGGGCACAATAGACAACACAGTGCTACTGTATGGACATCTCGATAAACAGCCGGAAATGAGCGGCTGGCGTGCTGATCTGGGCCCCTGGCAACCTGTCATCGAGGATAATAAATTGTATGGCCGTGGCGGTGCTGATGATGGCTATGCCACGTTTGCCTCGCTGCTTGCGATTAAATCACTGCAGCAACAGGGTATTCCTCATGCGCGCTGTGTCGTCATCATTGAGGCCTGTGAAGAAAGTGGCAGCTATGACCTGCCTTTCTATATCGATCATCTCTCTGCGCGGATTGGGGAGCCTGACCTGGTTGTTTGTCTTGATTCAGGCTGCGGTAACTACGAACAACTCTGGTCAACAACGTCTTTGCGAGGACTGATTGGAGGTACCTTAACAGTCGAGGTCATGCACGAAGGTGTACATTCAGGGGATGCCAGTGGCACGGTCCCTTCAAGTTTTCGCATTCTACGACAATTACTTGACCGGCTCGAAGATCCTGCGTCAGGCAAACTGCATGGTGATGAGTTTTACGTTGAAATTCCGGAAAAACGCATTGCGCAGGCCAAACAGGCTGCAGCGATGATAGGAGATGCCGCTTTCCAACGCTTTCCTATGAAGGCGGGTATGCATACCGTGAGTGATGACGTCACTGAACTGATACTGAATCGCAGCTGGCGACCGGCATTATCATACATAGGTATAGGCGGAATGCCTGATGTCAGCTCAGCAGGCAATGTATTAAGGCCAGCTACCGCGATCAAGCTCTCCATGCGACTGCCACCCACCTGCGATGCAGAAAAAGCCAGCCATAAACTCGAACAAATACTGACATCTGATCCCCCCTATGGAGCAACTGTCAAATTCGAGCCGGATTGGGCAGCCGGCGGCTGGATGGCGCCGGAGGTAGCTGAGTGGCTGGAACAAGCCATGGATCAGGCCTCGCTAAACTACTTCGATAAACCTGCGGTACACATGGGTGAAGGCTGGTCTATCCCGTTCATGGGAATGCTTGGAGAAAAATTTCCTGACGCGCAGTTTCTTATTACGGGGGTACTGGGTCCGGGTTCCAATGCACATGGACCAAATGAGTTTCTCCATATACCGATGGCAAAAAAACTGACTTGCTGCGTGGCTGAAGTGATCGCTTGTCATTATCTTCACTTCAAGTAATACGACAGGCCTGCCAATATGAACTGGTCGATACAACAATCGAGCGCGCTTTATAACATTGCTGCCTGGTCGGAGGGTTTTATTTCAATTAATGAGCAAGGCAAGTTATGCGTCACACCTTTTAAAGACAAGGCCTGTCAGATAGCGCTCACCGAGCTGGTTAAACAGCTGGAGACACAAGGGCTGTCGCTGCCGATTTTAATACGTTTTTCAGACATACTAAAAAGTCGGGTCCGCACACTAATCGATGCATTTGAGAGAGCTATGAGAGCTCATGATTATCCATCTGCCTATACGGCCGTCTATCCAATCAAGGTGAATCAACAGCGACGTGTAATAGAAGACGTCATCACGGCAAGCAATGGACAGGTAGGACTGGAATCGGGCAGCAAACCGGAGCTGTTGATTAATATTGCTCTTGCCCGGGAAGGCAGCACTTTAATTTGCAATGGCTACAAGGACCGTGAGTATATTCGGCTGGCGCTGATTTCTGCGCGGCTCGGTTTTAATACTTACATAGTCATTGAAAAACTGGGTGAACTGCAATTGATTATGGACTGTTGCAATGAGCTCGGAATCAGGCCAAAACTGGGTATTCGTATTCGTTTGTCATCGATTGCCAGCGGCAACTGGCAAAATACCGGCGGTGACAAATCAAAGTTCGGCCTGCATGCCAACCAGCTGCTGGCCGCCATCAGCCGATTGCAAGAGGCAGAATATCTTTCTTGCCTGGAGTTACTGCACTTTCATATAGGTTCTCAGGTCCCCGATCTCAACGACCTGGAATCCGGTCTGATTGAAGGAGCAAGACTCTATGTGCAATTAAGAAAAATGTCTGTGCCAATCACCTGTTTGGATATAGGAGGTGGACTCGGTGTTGATTATGAAGGCACAGGATCTACTCGTTACAACTCTATGAACTACACAATCGAAGACTATGCGACGCTGGTCATCCGCACCATTAGCAGGATTTGCACGGACGAACAGATAGAAATGCCGGATATCGTTACCGAGTCAGGCCGAGCCATGACAGCTCATCACGCCATGCTGGTCACGAATATTATCGATATTGAGGAGTCAGTCGTCGCTGCAACCGATAATAATGACAGCGCTACTGGCCACCATATAATCGATGAGCTTCACTCCTTAATGTCAAAGGAGCATGACCCTGACCACGAACAGCTTTTTACAAAGTTAAACACGCTTTACTCTGAGGCAAAGAAGTATTTTGCTGCAGGTCAACTGGATTTGAAACAATGGGCCAGGGTTGATGAACTGTATATTGCCCAGTGCCAGAAAATTTATAGTCAGGCCAATCTCGCAGACGATCTGAAGAACACCCTGCACCAGATACTGTCTGCCAAATATTTTTGTAATTTCTCCGTTTTTCAGACTATGCCTGACACCTGGGCTATTGATCAGATATTTCCGATTGTACCGTTACAGCGCTTACTGGAAAAACCGGATCAACGTTGTACCATACAGGACCTGACCTGTGACTCGGACGGTCGAATTGACTATTACGTAGACGGAGAAGGTATTGAAACCAGTCTTCCTGTACACAGTATTAATAGCAATGAACCGTATCTTATTGGCATATTTCTACTCGGTGCCTATCAGGAAATACTGGGTGACATTCACAATTTGTTTGGCGATAGTGCCTCGGTTAACGTTGAACTTGATAACGAAAACGAAGTTTCACTCTCGGAACTCGACCCTGGTGACCGCGTAAAGGATCTGTTTCAAATAATACATATCGATGCGGACCAGCTTATAAAACGCTATCAGGAACTGATAGCCAACTGCGAACTTATTGGTAATGAGCATGATGACTACCTGCAGCAGCTTGCACACGGACTCGAAGGCTATACCTATCTGGAGGAATGAGCGCCCTGTGAGGAAGCGTAACCGTTAAGCTATTTATATTTTTTAATTTCAGGAGCAAGTAATGAAAACAGGCGTAATCGGCTTGGGTGCCATGGGCGCACACATGGCCAGAAATCTGGCCAAGGCGGACTCGCTGCAGTCAGTCTATAACCGAACAACGGCTAAGGCGGAGACCCTGGCACAGGAGTGCGGTGTCAATCTCGCACTGACACCCGCCGAACTGGCACGGCAATGCGACCTGATAATTCTGTGTGTTTCCCGGGATGAAGACGTGCTGGAGATGGTTCAGGCCATCAAAAATGATATTTCGCCGGGTTCGATCGTCGTCGACACCTCCACGGTGAGTGCAGATACAGCCAGGCAGGCCGCACAACAATTGCAACAGTTTGAGGTTCAGTTTCTGGACTGTCCGGTTTCGGGTGGTGTAGAAGGTGCCCGCAATGGAACGCTGGCAATGATGGTTGGCGGTGATGAAGCGGAATTGGAACGAGCGCGTGCCGCGCTGAAATCGATTGCCGGGAATATTGTCTACATTGGCCCAAGCGGCTCCGGTCAGGCTACCAAGGCAGTAAATCAAATCATGGCAGCAGGCATTAATCAGGCCGTCACAGAAGCGCTAGCGTTTGGCAAGGCCATGGGACTGCCGATGGACAAGGTCGTGGATATCGTCTCAAGCGGTGCGGCCGGGAACTGGTTTTTGTCCCATCGCGGCAAAACCATGCTGGCGGATACATACGAGCCGGGCTTTAAACTGGCATTACATCATAAAGACTTGTCGATTTGTCAGGCCATGACGAGAAGCATCAGTGACAACGCCTTGCCACTAGTGGAAATGACATTGGTGCATTATCAGAGGCTCATGGATGAAGGTTATGGTGATGAGGATATTTCCGCCCTTTTCAGACTGAAACAAAAATGTCTCTCCGGAAACTGAGCGGGTTAAGCGCCTGGACAGATACTGCAGAACAAAGACAGGGAACTGTTTTCGCTCCTTCCGGTCAATGAAAAATTGACGCTGCCTTATATTTGTGCAGAATAAGCCGGCCTCACTGTTGGCGCAGCTTATAAAAACAACGACTTTACAGAATTCAAACTTTTTATGTCTGAAGCGATAAAAGTTCAATCGTTAAAAAAATCTTTCGGCCCTATACATGCTGTACGAGGCGTATCTTTCAACGTGCAGCACGGGGAAGTTCTGGGTTTTCTCGGTCCTAACGGTGCCGGTAAATCTACCACAATGAAAATGATTACAGGATTTCTTGAGCCGACCGAAGGTACCGTAATCGTTAATGGTCATGATGTTCTGGAAAATCCCCTCGCAGTCAAACGAACTATTGGTTACCTGCCCGAAGGCGCACCGGCCTATGGCGAAATGACTGTCCGCAATTTTTTGAATTTCATTGCAGATATAAGGCAGCTTACCGGCCCTGAACGCAACAAGCGGATTGATGAAGTGATAGACATCATTAATATCGGCAACGTTGTTGATCAAAGTATTGAGACCCTGTCCAAGGGTTACAAACGTCGCGTCGGACTGGCCCAGGCGATATTACACGACCCTGATGTCCTGATACTGGACGAGCCAACCGACGGTCTGGACCCGAACCAGAAACACGAGGTCCGCAAATTAATAAAGGACATGGCGCAGAACAAAGCGATTGTCATCTCCACGCATATCCTTGAAGAAGTCGATGCGGTTTGTTCACGTGCAATTATTATCGCCAGCGGAGAATTACTGTTTGATGGCACACCCACAGAACTGACCAGTCAATCTGATCGCGCGGACATCGACCATGCATTCCGCATGATAACGACCCGCAGTGAAGAGGCCAGTGCATCATGAGTACGCTGTTCTCTATCTTCAAACGTGAATTTGTCAGCTATTTCGTAACGCCGGTTGCGTACGTATTTATCGTGATTTTTCTGTTTATGACCGGCATATTCACTTTTTATCTCGGTGCTTTTTATGAAAGTAACCAGGCCGACCTGCAACCATTTTTCCGTTTCCATCCATGGCTCTACCTGTTCCTGATTCCAGCCATCTCGATGCGACTCTGGTCTGATGAAAGAAAAAGCGGTTCTATCGAGTTGCTTATGACACTCCCTGTTTCCATTACTGATGCGGTGGTAGGTAAATATCTGGCGGCCTGGTGTTTTACCGCCGTGGCGCTAATGTTGACCTTTCCCATGTGGCTGACGGTCAACTATCTTGGTAACCCGGACAACACTGTAATTCTGGCAAGTTATGCAGGCAGCCTGATTATGGCTGGCGGCTTCCTTGCCATTGGCTCATGTATATCGGCATTCACCAAGAGCCAGGTGATCGCCTTTGTCATTAGTGTAGTAATCAGTTTTATGTTTATCCTGAGTGGATTCCCGATGGTACTCGACCTGTTCCAGGGTTGGGCCCCACAGGCACTGATAGATGCAATTGCCTCATTCAGCTTTCTTACTCATTTTACGTCGATCACAAAGGGCGTGATTGATATCAGGGACATTATTTACTTCGCTGCCCTGATTACTTTTTGGCTTTACATCAACGTGGTCGTGATAGAAACCAGAAAGGCAAGTTGACGATGAAACATTCACTAAAAAACAGGGTGATATCGGGCACAGGCGTTATTCTGGCAGTGTGTCTTTTTGTCGCCACGGTCATACTAGCTAATACGGCACTGACGAGCTGGCGTATCGACCTGACCGAAAACAACCTCTTTACCCTGTCCGACGGTACTATCAACATTCTCAAAAACCTCGAAGAGCCTGTACAGCTAGATTTCTATTTTTCAAACAAAGGCATGGTCGACTTTCCCCTGCTTGCAAATTACGGAGCAAGAGTCAGGGATATGCTGGAAGAATATGCAGCACACGCCGATGGTAAGTTGATTCTCAACATCATCGAGCCGGAAACTTTTTCCGAGGCTGAAGACCAGGCCGTTGCCAGCGGGCTAAGGACTGTTTCCGCAAACGCTACCAGCGACCGCGTGTACTTTGGTCTGGTCGGCACTAACTCGACCGACGATGAAAAAGTAATTCCGTTCTTCCAGACCAATCGCGAATCTGCGCTGGAATATGACATCACGAAGATGGTCTTTAATCTGGCTTATCCGGATAAACGCGTGATCGGCGTACTCTCACAACTACCGATAATGGGACAGGAAAACCAGCAGGATATGCCTGCCTGGACAGTTATCAATGCATTGCGCGAGTTTTTTGAGGTCAGGGAACTGGACGTAAAGACTGAAGAGATTGACAGCAACATCGATGTACTCATGCTGGTACATCCGAAAGAACTGAGCTTGCGCACGCGTTATGCAATTGACCAATACCTGCTGCGCGGCGGCAAGGCTATCATGTTCCTCGATCCGCTTGCCGAGCAGGACCGCACCCAACCTAATCCGGACAACCCCAACGTCCTGCCCAAACTCGATTCCTATTTGCCCAAGCTGCTGGAAAACTGGGGACTCAAGGTTGTTAAGGAAAAAATCGTTGGCGATATAAACGCGGCGATGCGGGTGCAAGCCAACAGCCCACGTGGACCCCAGGAAATTGATTATTTACCGTGGTTAAGACTGACTGAAGACAACTTCAACGCTGACGATTTTTCCAGTAGCGAACTCAATCTTGTGCACATGGGTACGGTTGGTTCCATCGAGGTGGATGAAGCCAATGAATTAGCAGTGACACCTCTGATGCAGACTTCGACCGAATCAACACTGCTGGAACGTGATTTGATCCTGTTTCAACGCGACCCGTCAGTGGTACTGAACAATTTCAAGTCTGAAAACAGGAAAATGCTCCTCGCTGCACGTATACAAGGTAAAGTTAAAAGCGCTTTTCCAGACGGCAGGCCTGAAGTGGCTGATGAAGGCAAAGCGACAGTCGACCCGAATTTCACCGGTGAAGGTGAACTGAATCTGATCCTGGTAGCCGATACCGATATTCTTGCCGATCACTTCTGGGTCAGGACGCAAAACATGTTTGGCGTCGCCGTGCCACAACCGATCGCAAACAATGGTGATTTCGTCATTAACAGCATTGAAAACCTGTCCGGCAACACTGACCTGATAAGTCTGCGAGGCCGTGGCAAGTATGCGCGTCCTTTTGAAAAGGTAGAGGAAATACGTAAACAGGCTGAGGCCCGCTTCCGCGAACGCGAGAAGGAATTGCAGGCTAGTCTGGAAGAAACAGAAAAGAAAATTCGTCAGCTCCAGCAGGAACAGGGCAACGAACAGTCTTATCTGCTGAATAACGAGTTAACCGCAGAAATAGAAAAATTCAGGGATGAGCGATTAACTACGCGCAAGGAACTTCGCCGTGTTCAGCATGAACTTAAAAAGAACATCGAAAAACTCGGGGCACAGGTAAGATTTATTAATATCGGATTGATCCCGCTACTCATAACTCTGTTGGCTTTAATTATCGGTATTTACCGGGCGAATAGACGAACCTGATTAATATGATGAACAGACTCACTCTTTTTTCATTACTTACCCTGATAGTTATCGTTGCTGCAGCTGTCTTTGTTAACCTGCGTGCGCCACAATCAGAAAAGGAAAAACCGCTGTTTTTTCCGGAGTTGTCCGAAAGTATAGAAGCCGTGAGCCACATTTCGATTAAATCTTTTGATGAAACGATAAATCTCTCAAGATCCGGGGAGACCTGGGGTATCGATGAATTCGATGGTTATCCTGCTCTTCCGGACAAAGTCAAAAGTACCGTGTTGGGCGCCGCCGATCTCAGACTCAATGCGCCCAAAACCGCTTTGGAAAGATTATATCCCAGACTGGGCGTAGAAGGCCCAATAGCCGATGAATCCACTTCAACGCTTCTGACTCTTAAAGACGCTAACATGGATAGCATTGTAGAAGTCATCGTTGGTAAACCACGCAGAAGCAGTGCTGCGCAGAGTACGCCAGGGCTGTATGTACGCAAACCGCAAGACGAACAGTCTTACCTGGTTGATGGTGTACTGGATGTTAGCGCGGTCAGCACAGACTGGATAGAACGAACCATTCTGGATATCCCTTCCGAAGAGATAAAGAGTGTTCGCGTTGACCATGCTGATGGTGACACTTATACGCTCTTCAAAAAAGAAAAAGGGCAGGAACAGTTCGAACTGGAAAATCTACCTGCCGGGAAAAAACTGGCACCGGAGATACTTATCAACCGGTTTGGCTCATTACTTGAAGATATACAAATCAGCGCAGCCAGAAAAAAGGCCGTATTCCAGGAGGAAACAAATACGATCAGGACCAGGATTAGGACCTTTGATGGACTGTTGGTAGACATTACAGCCCTGGAATATGATGACTTTCCCTATGCCATATTCAATATCAGCTTTGATGAATCATTTATCGCTTCATCAGAGGATGAAGAAATCAATGGCGATAAAATCCGTCAGTTTGCCAGCAACCTCAACAGCAGGCTTTCTGAATGGGCGTTTGAAATACAAGCCTTTAAATATGACATCCTGAAAAAACGCTCGGATCGTGTCATCCGTGATGATAACCAGAGTCTTTCTATTGAAGAATGATTAGTATTGCGGCTGGCTACATTGCCAGTTCAACATTACTTTTCGGACCTTTGTTATGCTGCATGCACCAGGCATGGAAGTCATCAGCGGGAAGAGGTTTACTGTAATAATATCCCTGTATCACGTCACATTTTCGTTCTTTTAGAAATTCGAGCTGCGCCGCATTCTCAACGCCCTCTGCAATGACCTCCATACCGAGATTATGGGCAAGACTGATAACAGCATTTACGATTATCGCATCATCATTGTTATGCATGACTTCACTGATAAAACTTTTGTCAATTTTCAACTTTGATATAGGCAAGCTTTTTAAATAGCCAAGAGAAGAATAGCCGGTACCAAAATCATCGATAGAAATGGAAGACCCCAGTTGTTTCAATTTCTCAAGTACAGGTAAAACGACATCAATATTATCCATCAAGGTTGATTCAGTAATTTCAAAATCAAGTCGAGTCAAATCCACGCTTGCTAATTCGAGCTGTGCAAACAAATCCTCTTTAAAGTCTTTTTGCAGCAATGTCGAAGGTTCCAGGTTGATCGAAATGGTTGGCAGGAATAGATCCTGCGCCTGCCACTCTGACAGTTGTCGGCATGCGTCAGTGATTATCCAGTCCGTCATTGAACTGATCAGGCCTTTGTTTTCGGCAATAGGGATAAACACCTCTGGTGATATAATTCCCATATCCTGTGGCTTCCAACGTAGCAGTGCTTCAGCACCGCAAATACGATTATCAAGCAAACTGACTTTTGGCTGATAAAACAGTTGCAGCTCTTTTCGATCCAATGCGCCGGCAAGCTGATTTTCAATCTGCAAGAGCTGCACGGTTTTATTGTTGAGTTCCTGGCTGTAGAAACTATAGCTATGTTTGTTTGGCCCGTTTTCCTTTGCCTGCGTCAGTGCCGATGAAGCGGACATCAACATGTCATCAGAAGTCTTTGCATCGTCCGGAAATATACTAATACCTATACTGGTAGATAGATGCAGCGGTTGACCACTGATAATCAAATTATCGTTAAATTCTTCAATAATCTGTTGTACTACAGACAAGGCACTGTCGTAATTTTCGATGTGATTCAATACGAGTGCAAACTTGTCAGCGCCCATATGGCCGAGAACAATATCCGCATCATTGGCCTCTGAAAAATCATCGGAAAAGACATCTGAGTTACGCATGCAGTTGGATAGTCGCTTGCTTATTTCAAGCAGCACTTCGTCACCGGCTGCATGTCCAAGGCTGGCATTAATGCGCATGAAGTTATCAATATTGACCTTGATAAGGGCAAACCGGGAATTATATCGGCTTGCATTCACAATAATTCGCCCCAACAGGCGTTTAAAAAATTCACGATTGGGAAGTCCCGTCAGGCCATCGTACAGGGATAAGGTCCTGATTCTGGATTCTGCTTCTCTTAACTCGGTGATATCCTGAAACACGCCTATCAACCGGGTTCCATGTTGCCTGGTATCGTCAATATCAACAGTCTGCCTGATTCGCCTGCTACTACCATCCAGTCTTTTAATCGAGTATTCGAGACTATATCCCTTATCTTTTGAAGTAGGCTCTTCGAACAAGGCTCTGACCCGCTCAACACTATTGTCCTCTATCAATGCCAAGAGACGCTCATAATCGATATTCTCTGGCTCACTAATTCCGAACAGTTTTGCAGCTTCCGGCGAGCAATAAAAATGTTTGTTCTCGATATCAAATGTCCATTCACCCATATTGGCCGTGCGCTGTGCAGACAGCAGCAATCGCTCTCTTTCGGATAGTCTGACTGCTGTTTCACTCGCCTTGATTGCAAAACGCAAACGATGAAAAAGCTTGGCTTGATTAATCGGCTTGGTAATAAAGTCGGTTGCACCACAATCATAGGCACGATTGACCGACTCAATATCGTCAGAGGCCGTCATCACTATAATCGGGAAGTGGAAAATCTCGGAACGTTCCTTTGCCATACTGCAAAATTCGAAGCCATTCATATCCGGCATATTGATATCTACCATAACCAGGTCTGGCATGAACAACGGTAATTGTTGCAACCCGGTTTCAGCATCTGTTACGGTTAGTGTTTCATAGCCCTGCTGACCAAGTTTCAAAGACAAAAAGCTGAGCATGTCCGGGTCATCATCAATGATTAGCACTCTTTTTTTTAGATGTTCATTCATGCTGAGCCGAAACCGTGGATTTAACCAGCCAATTATAAATCAGTATGCATTTGCTTCTGAAGAAGCATTTTTTGCCTGTTCGCGAATAGCATTGTGTGACTGTGTAAATGCATCCTGTAATTCATCCAGTAATGATTTTGCACAGTCTACTTTATCCTGATTAACGAGTAACTCCATTTTATGGATAATTGCAGACAGTTTTTTTGCTCCTAAACTGCTACTGCTTGATTTGAGCGCATCCAGCGCTGCCGGCAGTAATTCATTCGCCGACTCAAAGCCGATATAAATATCGTTCATCAATGACAGAGATTCCTCAAGATAAACATACAAGACATCATAGAACTCATCTTGCATGATCGACCGTAATTCACCCAGAGTCTGCATATCAATTACGGGGAATAGCTCAACGTTATTACTAGCCATATATGAAACCTTTATAAACGGAAAAAAGACTCGGCTGTTATTCATATGATCGGCCAAACAGCCTGTTTCTTGAGCTAAGTGTTTGTTTTTTCGAAGTGCTCTTATCGCACTCGAGAGGATTGAATTAACACTCAATGAAGAGAGCGTAATGACATAGCTTCCTCAGTAAACGTATGCAATGCAGGACCATTACTGTTAGTGGCCGTATAACGAACATCTGCAGTAGCCTTGATATTAGAATTGCTAAGCTGATGTATACGCGACAACATTTCGATGATCGCCTCGAAATTGCTGGCGAGATAGTCAAATGTCACTGCGTCTTCACCATTTTTAACGGTTGCCAGAGAGCGGTATGCCTGGCGCCCCATATGCACAAATTCCTGCAGGTCTATATCATATTCCTGACTGATATCCGGATAGAACCCGCATAATAACAGGCACTTGTCACCCATATACTGCAACCTGCCATCCATATTTGTCTCATTTTCAGACAGTGGCTGTAGCGCCGATTGACAAATAAACGGGTTGTCATGCTCGAGGCGTAAAAACAGTGCGACGAGATAATCCGCAATTGAGATAGGCAAAAATTGCTGCACCAGGTATTCAGCACGACCTATCAAAGCGTGCCAGTGGGCCGCCTCGGAAACTGTAATTGAAATCTGCTTCAAAATCTCATCCAATATTTTGTAGTTACACCTTCTGTATAGCGGCCGGTTCTGCAGTATCTTGAATCTGCATTTGCATACAGCAAATACACAAGACCGGTGACACAATGTATACTTCGCGCTTCGTTAATGTTTTGAATTTATGACTAAAAAACGCAAATTATCAGAGGCTGATCGCGGCAGTTTTCAACAGCTCATTTTCACGCTACAGAATTACTGGTCTGATTTAGGCTGCGTCATCGCACAACCCTATGATATGGAAATGGGCGCAGGAACATTTCATCCCGCAACATTCCTGCGCGCGATTGGTCCCGAACCCTGGCGCG
>CAJIBF010000244.1_pt1 | contig 13200 bp, 10 predicted proteins | sample 9199291 | NCBI WGS metagenome assembly CAJIBF01 (sample SAMEA7708293, study PRJEB35096) | sediment metagenome | biome: marine neritic benthic zone biome [ENVO:01000025]; feature: sediment [ENVO:00002007]; material: shallow marine sediment [ENVO:03000034] sea grass bed [ENVO_01000059] ...
TATTGAAGTATTCAGTCGGTTATTTTCCGTGACCGGAAGGCCGAATGTAAACGTGGTGCCGTATTCCTTGGTCTCGTAGTTGGCGAGGTTTGCATCAAACGCATCAACCTCACGATAAAATGCATCGCCGCCGAGTGAGATGCCGTCAATGGTAAAATAAGGGTCAAGGTAGCCTAGCGAATAACGTGTATTGACATCACTGTTATTGAATTCAAATGAGACCCGCTTGCCACTACCCAGAAAATTGTCCTGTGCCACACTGGTCGTAAAAATGATGCCCTGTGCCGGTGAAAAACCCAGACCCGCACTTAATCTGCCTCCTGCCGCTTCTTCAATCGTGTAATTCACATCAACCTGGTCTGTCGTGCCCGGGACCGAAGGCGTTTCGACATTAACGTCTTTAAAATAGCCGGTGCGCTGCAGGCGCATGCGGCCTCTTTCAACCTGCTTGGTGGATATCCAGGCGCGTTCCTGTTGCCGCATTTCACGCCGGAGTACTTCATCGCGGGTTTTGGTATTGCCAGAAAAGTTAATTCTCCTGACATACACCCGTTTGCCAGGATCAACAAAAAACGTAATAGCCACCGTTTTTGCTTCCTTGTCGATATCGGGTATTGAATTAACATTGGCAAAGGAATAACCTTCATCACCCAGCCGATCTGTCAGGTTTTTACTGCTTTGCGTTACCTTTTTCCTGGAAAACAGTTCGCCACTGTTGATTTTGACGAGCTCAAACAAATCGCTTTCCGGCAAAATCAGATCGCCGCCCAACCTGACTTCAGTCACCATGTATTGCTCGCCCTCCGAGATATTGATGGTGATATAAATATCTTTCTTATCTGGTGTAATAGATACCTGTGTTGAATCAATATTGAAGTTCAGATAGCCGGCATCCAGGTAATAGGAACGAAGAGACTCCAGATCGGCGGACAATTTTTGCTTGGAATACTGATCGTTCTTGGTGAAAAAGGAAAACAGTGTGGGTGTACTAAGCTTGAACTGTTTAAGTAACTTCTTTTCCTCAAATACAGTATTACCGACAACGTTAATACTTTTAATTTTAGCAGCGACACCCTCGGAAACATTAATCTGGATGGACACCCTGTTATTACTTAATTCAGTAACTGTAGAATCGATACGAACCGCGTACTTACCAAAAGAAAAATACTGACGTCTTAACTCCTGCTCCACCTGGTCCAGTTGCGCCTGAACGAACACACGGCCTTCTGCAAATCCAAACTGTCGTAAATTATCGAGCAGGTCTTCAGTTTCGATGTCTTCATTACCCGTCATCGTAATGGTGCCTATAGCTGGCCTTTCCCTGAAAATAAACACCAGCACATTGCCATCACGCACCAGTCGGACATCATCAAAAAAACCGGTCTTGAAAAGAGCGCGTACTGCTTCCGAGGAACGGGAGTCATCGAAGGTATCGCCAACCTGCATGGGCAGGTAGTTAAAAACAGTACCGGGGGTAATACGTTCCAGCCCCTCTACGCGAATATCCTCAATAACGAATTCTTCTGCCGCGTACAACTGGCCACAATAAAGTGGAAATACCAGGATGAATAGATAAAGTAATTTGTTAAGTTTTATTGGCATATTGTTGTTTATTCTTTTAATTACAATTTATCCAAGCAAACGAATTATATCGTTGTAAAAAGCCAGTCCCATCAGGCTTAGTAGTAATACAAGGCCAATCTGTTGACCTAGCACTTGAGTAGCATCAGATACCGGTCTACCAGTGATAAACTCTATAACGTAATACAGTAAATGACCACCATCCAGCAGCGGTACCGGCAGCAAATTTAATACGCCAAGACTAACGCTAACAATTGCCATAAAACCCAGAAACGCTGCCAGTCCTATGCCTGCAGATTGGCCGGCATATTGCGCAATACTAATGGGGCCACTGAGATTTTTGACTGATGCTTCGCCAACGATCATTTTACCAAGTACACGCAGTGTTAGCACCGACATTTCCCAGGTCTTTTGAATGGCTTTCAGCAATGCCACGGGCGGCGAATAAGCCTCTTTCGTGAAATATTCATCGAACATCCCCTCGGGCCGCTTTGCGGCTGCGCCAATACGGCCCTGGGTTTCATTTTCCGTGATAAATTCTTGCGGTGTGAGTGACAGATTGAGCAGATTACCCGATCTGAGGATCTCTACTGCAAGTGTATTGCCCGCATTTGCCCTGATCGTAGCGACCCAGTCATTCCATGTCTCCACGCTGTTTCCATCCACTGCAAGAATACGATCATTTGCCAGAAGTCCGGCCCGTTCTGCTGCCCCACCGGACAATACTTCGCCGATGACGGGTGGCAGTTTAAGTTCGATAATGTTTAGCCCCAGTGTATCGAGTAATTTTCCTTCGGCCATTTCATCGATAGACACTTGTGCAAGGTCCATCGTTAACGTTTGTACAGCACTATTTCTATCTGCGACTTGCAGCGTAATCTGTTCTGCACCGACCGTGTGATTGACCAGTTTATCAATAACGGCAGACCAGGTCGGCGTCTTGACTCCGTTAATAGACAGTATCTGATCGTCCTCTTCAAGTCCGGCACTGGCACTGATTGAATTTGGCCGGATCTCACCGACAATCGGTTTCAAGCCGTTCACGCCAATGACAAATATCAGGCAGTAAGCAAATATGGCGAAAATGAAATTAAATACCGGGCCCGCTGCCACTATGGCAAAACGCTGCTGCAGTGGTTTCTGGTTAAACTCACGTGCCGCTTCTTCCTGATTGACCTCTGCCTCGCGGCTATCAAGCATTTTTACATAGCCGCCTAATGGCAACGCGGCTATAACAAACTCGGTCTGATCTTTACCAAACACTCTTTTATATATGGGCCGACCAAAACCAATCGAAAAACGCAGTATTTTTACATCGAAGCGTCTTGCTACCCAGTAATGACCAAACTCATGGAATGTAATTAATACTCCGAGTGCGACAATAAAGGCGAGAATGGATTGTGCAATATCAATCATACTTTCATACTCGTAGCCAGTTCTCTGGCACGGTCTCTGGCAAGCGCGTCATCTTTAAGAATGATTTCGAGAGAATCAGCTTCATGGTGCTGGACCTGTTCCAAAACCTGTTCTATCAGCCTGGCAATGTCAGTAAAACCCATCTGTTTGTTCAGGAATGCCTCCACAGCGATCTCATTCGCCGCATTCAAAATTGCACTACTCGTTCCACCTTGTTGCATCGCTTCTCTTGCCAGTCGCAGGCAGGAGAAGCGTTGCTCATCGGGCCTTTCAAATTCAAGTTTCGCAATATCGAACAGATCCAGTGGCTCCACCCCCGCCGTAATTCTGTCTGGCCAACTCATGCCATAGGCTATAGGTGTGCGCATGTCAGGATTACCCAGCTGCGCCAGCACAGAACCATCATCATATTTTACCAGCGAATGAATAACACTTTGTGCATGAATAACTACCTCTATATTTTCAGGCTTCGTATGAAACAGCCAACACGCCTCGATCACCTCCAGTCCCTTGTTCATCATGGTCGCTGAATCTACCGAGATTTTTTTGCCCATATTCCAGTTGGGATGTTTGCATGCCTGTTCCGGTGTCATATCAGACAACTGATTCAGTGGCGTAGTTCTGAATGGTCCGCCAGATGCGGTTAACAGTATCTGCCTGACACCAACTTTATCGAGTCCGCTGGCAAAGCCGGCGGGCATACATTGAAAAATGGCGTTATGCTCGCTGTCTATCGGCAATAATTCGGCATTGTTATTTTGCACGGTATCCATAAAGACCTGGCCGGACATGACCAACGCCTCTTTATTCGCAAGCAACACCCGCTTCCCGTTTTTGGCCGCGGCAAGTGTCGGTAATAAACCTGCCGCCCCAACGATTGCCGCCATTACCTGATCCACGCTTTTCATAGAAGCAATCTCGCACAGGGACTCTTTACCTGACAAAACCCGCACATCGGGTGCTTTGTCGTGTATTTGTTTTTTGAGCTGCTCGGCCGCGTCTTCCTCAACCATCACGGCGACTTGTGGCTGGTGCTGGATACATTGCTCTGCCAGCAAGCTGACGTTTGAATGTGCAGACAATGCCAGTGCAGTGAATTTATCCGGATGCCGTGCAATAACATCAAGCGTATTTACGCCAATACTGCCAGTCGAACCTAAAACTGTAATGTTCTTCACGATGCACTACCCGTCAGGATAATTGCCAGAGTGAAAACCGGTCCGGCAGCGGTGAGGCTGTCGATTCTGTCCAGCATGCCGCCATGACCGGGCAACAGGTGACCGCTATCTTTCACATTTGCATCTCTTTTTATAATGCTTTCAAACAAATCGCCTATCACTGAAAAAATAAATGTGACCAAAATAATTAGTAGTAAAACCAGAAGTTTATTTAAATCATTATTTAAAACAATAATATAAATACATCCGATACTGAGGCTTGAGACCATCCCGGCAGTGGTTCCCTCCCAGGTCTTGCCGGGACTGACATGACTGGCAAGTCTCCGCTTACCCCATCGACGACCAATAAAATAGGCACCACTGTCTGCACTCCAGATAATCAACATTAATAACAACAGTAACTGACCGCCGCTATCAGGCATGGATTTCAGATAGCAAAGACTGACCCAGGTAGCGATTAACAATAGTTGACCGAGAAAAAGTAAAAAGCGTATTGATGATGGCAATATCTTTCTCTGTGCCTGATAGGCGATGACAACGTTTACTGCGAAACACCAGAATACGGTCGCCAAAGCAATCAACACGGCAAAGACTGTTTGATTGTCCAGCAGATACAGAAACAGCATCAATAGAATACTGATTCCAACATAAACAATTTGCCACGTACCCGTCAGACCATTAAGTGCACCCCATTCCCTGACTGCCAGCAATATCATTGCGCCCATAATGATTGCGAACCAACGCGCATCGAGCCAGAAAATGGCGATTATTACGACGGGGATGAGCACTATCGCAGTCATTATCCGCTGCTTTAACATGCCTCAGGTGCCTTGTTTTGCGTCGATTTGTTCCGAAATTTTACCGAACCGTCTTTCCCTATTAGCAAACCATTGCAGTGCCTGATCCAGTGAAGTCGGGCTGAAGTCAGGCCAAAGCGTGTCGGTAAAATAAAGCTCTGTGTAGGCAAGCTGCCATAGCAAATAGTTGCTGATACGTTGCTCGCCACCGGTTCTGATAAAAAGATCGGGATCGGTTAGCGAAGAAAGACACAACTTTTCACTTAATGTCGCTTCACTCAGTTCAGACTCATTACCTTCAGCTATGACCGCATTACAAGCCTGCAGGATATCCCATCTGCCACTGTAATTAATCGCAACATTGAGTTGTAAGCCGGTATTCGCCGCAGTCAATTTTTCCGCCTCTGCAATTGCAGTTTGCAGGTTTTTAGTAAAATCATGACGTTCGCCGATGATACGCAATCGAACATTATTACTATGTAAATCTGCTACTTCTGATTGCAGTGTGCTCATAAACAAATCCATAAGCATACTGACCTCTTGTGCAGGTCGCCGCCAGTTTTCCTGGCTGAAGGCATAGACGGTTATCGCGTGCAGTTCAATGCTGACCGCATGCTCTATAAGTTTTCTCAGGGTTTTCAATCCGGCACGATGACCAGCGATTCTGGGAAGCCCCCTGCTTTTAGCCCAACGACCGTTACCATCCATAATGATCGCGATATGCTCAGGGATTGCAGATATTGAAGAAGCCATGGCTAGCTGGTTTTACAAGTGACCAAACCGGGTACGGACGAGAACACTGCAGCTAGATTTCAAGCATCTCTGCTTCTTTTTGTTCAAGATTTTTGTCAATTATTGCGATTTGCTCATTGGTGAGTTGTTGGATGTTATCTTCAGCCTTGCGCTCATCATCTTCGGTAATCATTTTTTCTTTTACCAGTTCCTTATATGATGTATTCGCGTCGCGACGAATATTTCTCACCGCAACTCTTGCCTTTTCAGCCTCATTCTTGACTATTTTAATCAACTCTCGCCTTCTTTCTTCGGTCAAAGGCGGCAAGGGAACCCGAATAACCTCACCGGCGGTAACCGGATTTAGTCCCAGGTTTGCATTCATGATAGCTTTTTCTATATCGGAGATACTGCTCTTGTCATAAGCTACGATGCCCAGCGTTCTTGCATCAACCACATTGACGTTGGCGAGTTGTTTTAATGGCGTATCGGTACCGTAATAGTTTACGTTGACATGTTCGAGCAGACTGGGATGGGCTCGGCCGGTACGAATCTTGGCCATTTCGGCATTCAAAGCATCAATGCTTTTTTGCATCCGTGTTTTCGCGTCGTTAAAGATGTCTTCGATCATGGTCCCAGCTCCCGATACCTGGATGTGCCTAGCTAACCAGCGTGCCCTCGTCTTCGCCTCTGGCGGCTCTCAATAAGGCACCGGGTCTTGCCATATCCAGAACCCGAAGAGGCATATGGTTATCCCGGCATAATACAACTGCAGTTGTATCCATTACACCCAGCTTACGTTCAATGACTTCATCGTAGCTCAATGTATCATATCGAACCGCATTTTCATCAGAAACAGGGTCAGCAGAATAAACGCCATCAACCTTGGTGGCCTTGATGAGCAATTCAGCACCGATTTCAACGGCTCTGAGACTGGCAGCTGAGTCAGTCGTGAAAAATGGATTACCTGTGCCGGCGGCAAGAATGACCACCCTGCCCTTTTCAAGGTGTCGAACTGCGCGACGACGAATATAGTCTTCGCAGATCTGGTTGATCTTAATCGCCGACATGACCCTGGCATGCAAACCGACCCTCTCCAATGCATCCTGCATGGCCAGAGAATTCATGATCGTCGCCATCATGCCCATGTGATCAGCAGTAACCCTGTCAATGCCTGCTGCCGCAAGGCCAGTACCCCTGAATATATTGCCGCCACCGATTACGATAGCGATTTCTGCACCCTGTTTGCACAGGTCGGATATCTCTGAAGCCAGACGCTCAATAACTTTCGGATCGATACCATATGGCTCGTTACCCATCAGGGCCTCACCACTGAGCTTTAATAATACCCGTCTGTATTTAACTGAATTGGACGGGTCTGGCATTATTCAGTCTCCTTTAGCCTGCGCCATAACTTCTTCAGCGAAGTTATCAGTTTTCTTTTCTATGCCTTCGCCTACTTCATAACGCGTAAACGATTTCACACTGGCGCTGGCGGCTTGCAACAATTTTTCTACAGTCTGGTCCGGGTCCTTGACGAAGGGCTGTCCTAGCAGGGTTATTTCCTTCAGGAACTTTTTCATTCGGCCGGTGACCATCTTTTCAATTATTTCCGGCGGCTTGCCACTTTCTGCAGCCTGGGCAGCAAAAATCTCTTTTTCCTTGTCCAGCATTTCCTGGGGCACTTCTTCTTCATTGACACAAACAGGCTTACTCGCAGCGATATGCATCGCAATATCTTTCGCCAATGCATCGCTGCCGCCTTCGAGCTCAACAACAACGCCAATCCTTGAGCCATGCAGATAATTACCAACGGTGCCAGTCAGATTTTTTTTCTCAAAACGTCGGACGCTGACCTTTTCGCCGATTTTCGCGATAAGTTGTTGCAGGCTTTCTTCGAGAGTCTGGCCGTCTGCTTCGCTGGCCATTAGCGCATCGACATCTGCAGGTTCATTGCTGGCAATAATGTCTACAACCTTGTTAGCAAAAGCCAGGAAGTTCTCGTCTTTTGCAACAAAGTCCGTTTCGCAGTTAATTTCCAGAATAGTCACGTCGTTGCCATCCTGTTGAATACTGATGATTCCTTCGGCAGCGATTCTGCCAGATTTCTTGGCAGCCTTGGCAGCACCTGATTTGCGCATTTCCTCAATTGCGACATCGATATCGCCATCAGCATCTTTCAGCGCTTTTTTACAGTCCATCATGCCTGCGCCGGTGCGTTCTCGCAGTTCTTTAACCAATGAAGCAGTTATTTGCATTTAAGATTCCTCTTCAATATTGCTGATACTTGATCACCTAGTCATCATCGCCATCAGAAGCAGCCGTTTTTTTACTGGCTTTCTTCTTGGCGGTTTTTTTAGCCACTTTCTTTTTGCTTGCAGCTTTTTTCTTGGTTTTCTTTTTCGTCGCCGCTTCCCTGGACGCCTCCGTTTCACTGTCGGATGCCGTTTCTGGCTCTTCTTTCACTGCAGCGGCTTTTTTCTTGGTGGCCTTTTTTGTCACCTTCGGCTTTTGTTCAGTTTCAACGTTATCAACAGGCGCGCCGCTTTCATCGATTTCAATCAACTCATCACTGTTTTCTGAATCACCAAGATGCGCAACAGACTGACGACTCTCCAGAACCGCATCAGCGATACCACTGGCGTAAAGAGAAATAGACCGAATCGCATCGTCATTTCCGGGAATAATATAGTCAACGCCTTTAGGGTTGTTATTGCTGTCAACCACACCGACTACAGGTATACCCAGTTTCACCGCCTCGTTAACGGCAATATTTTCATAACCGACATCTATGATAAAAATCACGTCAGGTATACCTTTCATATCCTTGATACCGGATAGACTTGACTCAAGTTTATCGAGCTCGCGCCTGAGCATCAGTGCTTCTTTTTTACTAAGCCTGTCCAGGCTGCCATCTGTCTGCATGGCTTCCAGCTCTTTCAGGCGATTGATAGACTGTCTAACCGTTTTAAAATTGGTTAACAGACCGCCCAGCCAACGTTTGTTAACAAACGGCATATTGCAGCGCTTGGCTTCTTCGGCAACGATTCCCTGGGCTGAGCGCTTGGTACCGACAAACAAAATGGTACCCTTTTTGGCCGCCATTTTACTTATGAAATTGAGCGCCTCTTCGTATAAAGGCAGGGTTTTTTCGAGGTTGATGATATGTATTTTGTTACGCTGTCCGAACAGATACGGTGCCATATTCGGGTTCCAGTAACGGGTCTGATGCCCAAAATGGACGCCAGCTTCCAACATATCACGCATGGTGACATTTGACATTTAGGTTCTCCTGTTAGGGTTAAGCCTCCGCACTCCCCATATACCAACCTGCAATAAAACAGGCACCCCATATATGGTTGTAGCGTGCGTGTGACGATAAATATAATGTGTTTGCGTAAAACGCGAGCGCTTTATACCATACAAACCCTATTTCAACAAATACCTGTCCGGTTTTTCTCAGAAAACACAGTTAGTATGCCGATCACCATAAAAACGCCCGAAGACATTGAAAAAATGCGTGTTGCAGGAAAGCTGGCGGCAGAGGTTCTGGAGATGATAGAAACTCATGTCAAACCGGGCATCTCGACCGGCGATCTGGACAATATTTGCCATGATTATATCGTCAATGAACAGCAAGCCATACCTGCGCCCCTGAACTACAAGGGCTTCCCGAAATCGATCTGCACCTCTGTTAACCACGTTGTTTGTCACGGGATACCCGGCGACAAGAAACTCAAAAACGGTGACATCATTAATATTGATATCACTGTCATCAAGGACGGTTTTCATGGTGATACCAGTAAAATGTTTTATGTGGGTGAACCCTCGGTACGGGCAAAACGCCTGGTTGAGCTGACCTATGACTGCATGTACCGGGCAATTCAGCTGGTGCGTCCCGGTTTGCAGCTGGGCGATATCGGCTACCAGATTCAATCTCTGGCAGAAAGTAACAACTGTTCAGTGGTCAGAGAATACTGCGGTCACGGTATCGGCAAGCAGTTTCATGAAGACCCACAGATATTACATTACGGTCAGCCTAATACCGGCATCAAGCTGGAACAGGGAATGACTTTTACCATTGAACCCATGATCAATCTCGGCAAGCGTAATGTTAAATTACTGCCTGACGAATGGACTGTTGTAACCCGCGATCGCAGTTTGTCGGCACAGTGGGAACACACTGTCCTGGTAACTGACGCCGGATATGAAGTACTGACCAGACGCGCGGAAGAAAAATTCCAGTAAACCATGTCGCCACATTCTTCCAATGCCAGATTGTTTGACAAAGCCGAATTCAAACAGGGCCTGAAAAACGAAGCAACGCCGCTCCCGTTATTCAAAAAAACATTACAGGCCGGATATGACCGGTTAATAGAACAATTCGAAGCCGGCGAAGACATTGAGTCCATCGTCAGCCAACAGGTCTTTCTTGTAGACCAGCTACTCATTCACGCCTGGCAACTCTTTATCGACAGCGATGATTTTTGCCTGGTGGCCGTTGGCGGATACGGACGTGAAGAGTTGATGCTCGCTTCAGATGTTGACCTGATGATTTTAGAGCAGGCGCGTACTGGCAAAGAATCAAAACAGCAACTGGAACAGTTCATGGTCTTTTTGTGGGACTTCGGGCTCGAGGTTGGACATAGCGTAAGAACTGTCAAGGAATGTAAACAGGAAGCAAAAAAAGATATTACTGTAATCACGAATGTCATGGAGTCACGTTTGCTATGTGGTAATGAACAGCTATTCGAGTCCATGCGTAAGGCTACCGCGCCGGAAAAAATATGGCCTATAAAAAAATTCTTCGCAGCAAAACTGGCCGAGCAGAGTGCGCGACATGAAAAATACAGTGAGTATGAGCATAAACTTGAACCTAATATCAAAGAATCTCCCGGCGGGCTGCGTGATATCCAGATGATTACCTGGGTGCTGTTACGCCACTTCAACACTATCGATATAAAGATGCTGGTCAAAAAACGTTTTCTGACCAGCGATGAATACAAGTTGCTTGTTGGCGGCCGTAACTTCCTCTGGCGTATACGCTTCGCACTGCACATGCTGAGTAAACGCCGCGAAGACAGATTGCTATTCGAATACCAGCGCAATGTCGCTGAGCTTCTTGGCTATACAGGAACAGGAAACACCGGCATAGAAAAGTTCATGAAAGTCTATTTCAATACGATACGCGATATAGGCCGGCTGAACGAAATGCTGTTGCAGCATTTTGAAGAAGTCATTATCTACGGTAACCGCAGAAAAAGAATTGTATCAATCAATTCACGATTCCAGACAAATAACGACTATCTGGAAATAAAAAACAAAAATGTCTTCAAGAATCAGCCTTTTGCACTGTTGGAGATGTTTTTATTGCTGCAACAGAATCCCAAAATCAAAGGTGTCAGGGCCAGCACCATTCGCTCGGTACGGGATCATCTTTACCTTATTAACAGTCGTTTCCGCCGCGATATTCGCAACCGCAGTCTGTTCATGGAGATCATTAAACAACCGCGACAGGTAGGCCACAAGCTGCGACTAATGCACAGATACGGCGTATTGGGCGCATACTTGCCGATATTTGCAAAGATAGAAGGACAAATGCAATTCGATATGTTCCACGTATACACGGTCGATGAGCATACACTTCGGGTTATTCAGAATATGCGACGCTTCGGCCTGGAAGAGCAAAAAGAATCGTTTTCTCTATGCCATGAAATTACAAATAATAAACTTCCCAAGCTGGAATTGCTTTATCTTGCAGGACTGTTCCATGATATAGCCAAGGGACGGGGTGGCGACCACTCGAAACTGGGCGCCAAAGATGCGATCGACTTCTGCAAGGCACATTCACTCAGTGACTACGATGCCAAACTGGTCGGCTGGCTGGTTGAAAAGCACCTGCTGATGTCGCGCACAGCGCAGCGTGAAGATATTGATGACCCCGAAATAATACAGCAGTTCGCTGACCAGGTTCGCGATGTTACTCATCTTAATTACCTGCATACACTTACGGTTGCCGACATCTGCGCAACCAACCCGGAGCTATGGAACAGCTGGAAAGGAACCTTGTTAACAAGTCTCTACAGGAGGACCCTGCGTGAACTGCGTCGCGGCCAGGAAAAAACCATACTGAAGAATGCCCGCCTGAAAGATATCAAGGAAGAAGTAGTGGTGCTTCTGGAGGATAAGGGTATTAAAGAGGAAGTAGTAAATGCATTGTGGAAATCCTTTAACCAGGAATATTTTTTGCGGCACAGTAAAGAAGAAATTGTCTGGCATACGACCGGCATCATAAGGCACAAAAACCGGGATAAACCCCTGATAATGCTGCTGCAAAATTCAGCAAGGGGTGGCAGCCTGATTTTCGTTTACATGAAGAACAGAAATGACATTTTTGCCACCACAACCAGGACAATGGAACAGCTGGGCCTAAATGTAGTCGATGCGAGGATCATTACCAGTAAGAATGACTATACGCTGGATACTTACGTTGTGCTCGATAACACCAATGAACCCATTAAGGACAAGGAAAGAGCCCAGGAAATACAAAGCCGTATACTCAAGGCTCTGGAAAACAACAAACAATTATCAGCATCGGAGAATTGGGTAAAGCACAGACACTTGAAAAGTTTCAATATCCCTACCCAGGTATTGTTCAACGAGGACACAAAAAACAATCGCACGATGATGGAAGTATTAACCATGGATCGGCCGGGCGTGTTATCCAGAATCGGCACGGCCATGGCAACATGCGAGGTCACTTTGCTCGGCGCGAAGATAGCCACACTTGGTGAACGCGCAGAGGATATTTTTTATATTCGCGGCAAGGATAACAAACCAGTCAATGACACATCGAAATATGAATGTCTGAAAAACACGATTATTGATACCCTGTCCAACTAGAAGTGTTTAATCTTCATGCGCGTTTCGCCACCATCCAGCCAGCAGCAATTAATCGACAGAGCCTTACAGCTTAGTGGATGTAGCCTGCAACAGATTGCCGATCGTTTTGCTTGCAATGTACCGACAGATACCAGACATGCAAAAGGCTGGGTAGGAAACCTGCTTGAACAGGCGCTTGGTGCTTCAGCGGGTGCGCTTCCTGAACCAGATTTTATGACGCTTGGCATTGAACTAAAAACATTGCCCATTGATCACAACTGCAAACCGAAAGAATCGACTTACGTTTGTGTGGTACAACTTGACCCGGAATCTCTTGCCAACTGGGAAAGATCGCTGGTGAGAAAAAAACTTGCACACGTATTGTGGATACCTTATGAAGCCAGCAAGTCCATATCGTTACCTGCAAGACGCATTGGTAATCCGATATTATGGCAACCGGATAAAGATCAGGAGCAGCAGCTGCATACTGACTGGCAGGAATTCAGTGACATGATTGTAATGGGTGAAATCGACAAAATTTCTTCATCGCTGGGCAAGGTTTTGCAAATCAGGCCCAAAGCCGCGCATGCGCGGGTCTTGACTGTGGATAAAAA
>CAJIBF010000062.1_pt1 | contig 13099 bp, 17 predicted proteins | sample 9199291 | NCBI WGS metagenome assembly CAJIBF01 (sample SAMEA7708293, study PRJEB35096) | sediment metagenome | biome: marine neritic benthic zone biome [ENVO:01000025]; feature: sediment [ENVO:00002007]; material: shallow marine sediment [ENVO:03000034] sea grass bed [ENVO_01000059] ...
GCTGCCTTACCGGGCGCAAGGACTGGCCATTAATACCGACCAAAGAAATCAATGGCCATCGACTCGCGAGCGCGTTGAATCATAGTGAACTTCAGCTCGACGATTTTAAAGACGATGAGCTAAGACCTGAATTCTATTTCCATACAGTGCTAGAGGAAACACATGCTCCGTTTAACGGTTTCAATCGTGCCCAGGCCGCGGTTCTGGAAGCCGCGATACTGGTTAGTCGACTACGTATGCTGCCGGCAGAAAAAATTGACCAGGAATTGAAATACTTGCAGATTGCCATTGATAAAACTGCCGGAGAAAATGAGAAAACAGCATGGTCCTGGCTGATGGAAAAGGTTGAACAGTTCAGGAATGAAACCGGAGTGGATGTTGTCTCATGACGGGTATGCTGGCGAGTGTTTCATCTGTCAAAGAAGCTGAAGTAGTCTTGCAGGCAGATGTCGATATCGTTGATATAAAAAACCCGTTCACAGGTGCACTGGGAGCGCTTGATGTCAGAGCAGTCAGTTCTATTGTCAAAATGATTGCTGGCAGCATCCCAACCAGTGCGACAATTGGCGATGTCGAGCAGTGTGATTCCCGACTGCCAGATTTAATTGAAAATATGGCGGCAACCGGTGTCGATTTTGTGAAGGTGGGTCTGTTTGCCGAACGTGCTGAAACTGATTTTATCAAAGTAATCCAGTCTATGGCCCTGCAGGGCTACAGAATCGTTGTTGTTGTTTTTGCAGAACATTACCGTGGTGGTATTACACTTTTGCCGCTACTTGAAAGCGGTGTGTGCGGGGTCATGATGGACACATGTAGCAAAGATGGTCGTTCATTACTCGACATTGTCAGTCCGGAAGAACTAACCCGCTTTGTTGAAAGCGTTCGCAACAGTCATCTTTTGGCAGGTCTTGCCGGTTCGCTTCGCTATGAACAGATCAAACAACTGCTGGATTATAAACCCGATTATCTTGGTTTTCGTGGCGCGCTATGTGCCGATGACAACAGAATAAATTCGATATCTGCAGAAATGGTTGGACAGATTAGAGAAGCTATCCCAAAACAAGATAATATCCATTATGATGATAGGCGTTTAAAACTGGCATTTAGCTAAGGTGGTACTGCATGGCGCAATGGCGTAAAAAAGGGAAGGATGAAACCTATACTGAAGAAGAAATAGTCGCACGACTTCAGGATGAACTTCCGAACTGGACGTATGAAAATGGCTGGATACGTCGCAAATATAAAACCAGTGGCTGGAAAGCAACATTAATGGTCGTAAATACTGTTGGCCACCTGGCCGAGGCAGCGTGGCATCATCCTGACCTGACAGTATCCTATGCCTTTGTTATTGTTAAACTAATTAACCATGCGGCGAAGGGAGTGACTGACAAGGATTTTGAACTGGCCAGCAAGATCGAGGAAGTCATCAATTGGCAACCTGGAACAGATGAAGCAAGCGCACTGGATGGTACACCGGACGATCCACGTTTTAAATATATAAAATACGATTCCTAGAGAATGCATGATGACCTGTTGATCGTATCAGGAGGAGATGCCGGATATTTCCCGCTGTTATCAGAACTGGCCCAGTCAATACGAAGGCAAGACGAAGGGAAGTCTCTGCAAGTAGCGTTTCTGGACGGTGGTTTACAAGAAGATCAAAAAAAATCGCTCCAGTCATTCGACATTTCCATAATCGATCCTGACTGGTGTCATCCTTTGGCGGAAAAGAAGTGTCGAGGGAGAGACTATTTAAAAATCAACATTGCCAAACTCCATCTGGACAGGCTTTTTCCGGAAGCCAATACCATACTGTGGGTTGATGGAGACACCTGGTTTCAGAATTTAACTGCGCTTGAACTCTTTGCCTCTGTTGCCCGTAAAAATAAACTGGCCATCGTTTCACAGGCCTCTCGTTTGCAATCATCCCATATTGCCTTCAAAAAAAAGTTTGGTGACCTGGTTACTTTAAGAAATATCATTTATAAAAATGCCAAAAAAGCAGGGCTACCCCGGACTGTACTGGATAATTTGATGGGACGACCGACATTGAATGCCGGTGTCTACGCATTGAAGTCCGATGCGCCTCATTGGGACACGTTCCGCAAATGGCAGGATAGAATATTGAGTAAAGGCAGACTATTCACTTCAGACCAACTCGCTTTTGGTTTGGCTATCTATGAAGATGATTTACCTTATGAGGCGCTGCCGGATATTTGCAATTATCGTGGCCCATGGCGATGGGACAATGAAACACGGCAGTTTGTAGATTATTTTGCGCCGTATGACCCGGTAAGTATTGTGCATTTGTGCGGACAGGATGAAATGCGTGATAATCCGGAACATGCAATAAGCATGGTGGATACAGCAGATAATGTAATTAACAAATCCTTGCGCTATTCAGTAGTAAATAAAGCATGATTATTTCAGGCATCTCGACGCCATGCACCCGATTTACCGCCTGATTTTTCCAGCAGCATAACATCCGTTAGCACCATGCCCCGGTCGATGGCCTTGCACATGTCATAAATCGTCAGTAGCACAACCTGTACAGCCGTTAGCGCCTCCATTTCTACACCGGTTTTACCACGGCTTTCAGTACGACACTCGCAATAAACTGAAGAGCTGTCGTCATTAATTTTCAGTTCTATATCAATATGGGTGAGAGAAATGGGGTGACAGAGGGGGATGAGGTCCGCGGTCTTTTTTGCGCCCATGATTCCGGCTGTGCGTGCGATACCCAGTACATCACCTTTTTTATGTGTACCCTGTTTAATTATTTCCAGTGTTTCCGCCTGCATCGTGATAGTGCCACAGGCTATGGCAACGCGATGTGTATCTGCCTTGCTACCTACGTCGACCATGTGGACCGCACCGGACTCGTTGAAATGGGTCAATTTACTCATTATTGTAAATATACAGTTTGTTATACTACAGATACTACTCAAATACGGATTCGATATAAATACCAGGTTATTGTTATGCAAGTCTCAGTCAGGTTTTTTGCCAGTTTACGTGAACTGATTGGTTCTCCCGGACTGTCTTTTCGTATAAACGAACAGATGACGGTAAATGAATTATGGGAATCAATTCTTACCGAAAAAAGTGTTCAGTTTGATGGGGTTATGATGACCGTAAACCATGAATACGTTAAAGCGGACTATTTGCTCAAGAATGGCGATGAAGTTGGTTTTTTCCCTCCTGTTACCGGTGGATAAACATGTTAATCGAGTTACGTTCCGAACCCTTCAATGCCTGGCAGGAAATAAGCCAGTATCAGTCTGCACATATTGAACAAGGCACTGCTGGTGCCACTGCCAGTTTTGTGGGAACGATGCGTGACTTTAATGACGATCAAAACGTAATTAGCATGACACTGGAACATTACCCGGAAATGACAGAAAAACACCTGCATACGATAGCTGTCGAGGCAAAAGATAAATGGTCATTGTCGGGTGTATTGATATTGCATCGTATCGGTAAGGTAGCGGTTGGTGATGACATTGTGCTGGTGGCAACATGGTCGGCTCACCGTAAAGAGGCCTTTGAGAGCTGTCGAGCAATCATGGAGCAGCTTAAGTCCAGTGCCCCGTTCTGGAAAAAAGAAGATACCGTGTCCGGCTCCCGCTGGGTGGAAAAGAATACCCCTGGATATTGAGTTGTAATCGAGTGAACAGAACCCCGGATTTCCTGATCGTGGGTGCGGGCATTATTGGTTTATGTCTGGCACGCGAACTAAAGGCCCGTTTCCCCGATGCCTCTATCACTATTCTTGAAAAGGACAATGCGGCCGGTATGCATGCCAGCGGTCGCAATAGTGGTGTTCTGCATGCCGGTTTTTATTACACGGCAGATTCATTGAAAGCGAAACTTTGTCGCGATGGTAACAGGGCCTGGCAAGAGTATTGCCAGGCGAAGCAATTAAAATTAAATCAATGCGGAAAACTGGTCGTTGCGCGAAATGCTGCAGAACTTCAAGGACTGAAGGAGCTGTTGCGACGGGGGCAGGCCAACGGTGTCGAGCTTGAAATGATTTCATCGGCCGATGCGATAAAGATTGAACCTAACGTCAATACCTATGAACGCGCTTTATGGTCTCCGGCAACGGCAACTGTGGCCCCGGAACAAATCGTGGAATCAATATGCAATGACATACTGGCAGACGGGGTAATAATTAAGACTGGCACGGCCTATGTTTCTCGTAACAGTGACAAAGTAATTACCAGTAAAGAAACATTTTCAGCGGGATACGTCATAAACACGGCCGGTCTGTATGCAGATGAAGTCGCCAGAGACTATGGTTTTTCAGAACATCATAAAATATTACCCTTCAAAGGGTTATATCTTTATGCCAGCAAAAACGGACTCAAACTAAACACCAATGTTTATCCGGTTCCGGATCTGAAAAATCCTTTTCTCGGTGTTCACTTTACAGTTACTGCCGATAATAGAACCAAGATCGGACCAACGGCAATACCTGCTTTCTGGCGTGAAAACTATACCGGCGTCAGCAACTTTAATTTGAAAGAGCTCATAGACATTGTTGGCATTGATGCAAGCCTTTTTTTATCAAATGACTTCGGTTTCCGACAGCTGGCATTCCAGGAGATACAAAAGTACTCAAGAAAAAATCTTGTGCGACTCGCAGGTTCCCTGCTGAATAAGATCGATGCGTCAGATTTTGTTGAATGGGGCAGGCCGGGCATTCGGGCACAGCTGATCAATAGCAAGACCAAACAACTGGAAATGGACTTCAAGTTTGAAGGAGATGATCGTTCTTTTCACGTATTGAATGCCGTCTCACCGGCATTTACCTGTGCAATGCCATTCAGTGAATTGCTGGCTTCTGAAATTAGCCGATTAACCGGCTGAATTGTTATACCAGCCCGTGAAAAAGCTGCACTTCAACCAGATCGCCGGGATTAACGCCTTCACTCTCCAACGGCAGGATAATAAAACAGTTGGCGTCTGCCATGGAACGCAAGATTCCGGATCCTTGCTGACCGGTTTTTTTGACCGTGATCGTTCCACTTGAGTCCCGTTCAAGAATACCGCGCTGGAATTCGACTCTTCCGGGACGTTTTTTTAATCTGGATTCGCAGATAGCCTGCATATTCAGAGCAGGCTTGTATTTTTCACCCATTAGCACACGCAATGCAGGCTGTACGAACTGGTAAAAAGTCACCATTACCGAAACAGGATTACCGGGAAGCCCAAAAAAGAACGTATTACCCAGCTTGCCAAAGGTAAGCGGACGACCTGGCTTCATCGCTACTTTCCAGAAGTTAATATCTCCCTGTTCATTTAAAACATCCTTGACATAATCGGCTTCGCCAACTGAGACACCGCCAGACGTAATTAGCACATCGGCGACATCCCTGGCTTTTGTAAAAGCCTGTTTCAGTAATTCCGGCTCGTCACGGACTACACCCATGTCGATAATTTCGACGCCCAGGCGTGACAACATGCCATACAGCGTATAGCGGTTACTGTCATATATCATTCCGTCTTCCAGCTTTTCACCTATCGAACGCAGTTCATCGCCGGTGGAAAAAAATGCGACGCGTAACTTTTTCCATACGGCTACCGAAGGGATGCCTAAAGAGGCGAGCAGTCCAATATCGGCCGGAGTCAGACACATCCCTTTACTTAGCACCAGATCACCGATAGCCAGGTCTTCTCCTGCCTGGCGAACGTTCGCTCCCGGTTTGGTATCGGTACCAATCAGAATGCTATCGTCATGTTTTTCTACATGTTCCTGGATAACTACAGTATCTGTACCAGCGGGCATAATGGCACCAGTCATAATACGAACGCATTCTCCAGTCGACACCTCGCCGGTAAAGGGTGTGCCGGCAAAACTGCTGCCAGTCACTGATAGGCTGGCTGTGCCAGCATCGGGTAAATCATTTGCATTGACGGCATAACCGTCCATTGCCGAATTCGTACCAGAGGGCACATTAATAGTCGATTTGATATCTTCAGCCAGCACTCTGTTGAGCGCTTCCCTGATAGAGAACTGTTCTTTTTCCTGAACAGGCTTAAGACTACCCAGGATAAGCTGCAGCGCCTGATCCGGCACCAGTGATTTCGGATCGAAATCATCCATACAGCTGGTTTCTTTTTGTATCTGTTTTTTACTCATAAACCTGGTTTGTTAATTTGAAATGCATTCTGAAATTATATACTGCACGATTTGGTCATAGTCGTTTAAATCCAGCAGTTTAAGTCCCGGCCGTGGCAACGTCTCTTCAGACAGCTTTTCATCAGTGGCAATAGCAATCACACCTTCATCTGAAGTCGCTATGAGTGGATTACCCAGGCTGGGTCTGTGCAATTCAATCTTTTTGATCGCTTCCGGCTTGAATCCTTCAACCAGGATAATATCCAGTTTATCCTGATCCAGCCTTTCCAGATAGCTATGCAGACGTGTCGCCTGATCTTCCTCCTGTTGTTCAACCATTAATGCCCAACGTTGTTTGGAACCAATCAACATTTGATCGGCGCCGGCCTGTCTGAGCTCGTAACTGTCTTTCCCTGGCTGATCTATCTCAAAAGTATGATGTGCATGTTTTATTACACCAACCTGTATGCCGGATTCTTTCAGCAACGGTATAATATTGACCAGCAGCGTCGTTTTACCTGTGCCGCTGTAGGCAGCAAAGCCCAGCACCGGGATCTTGCAGTTAATAGTCATCGCGCAGCTGATTTCAACTGCATTTCCGCCTGTTGCAGTTCATCTGGTGTATTGATGTTGATAAAGGCCTCCGGTCGATCAGAAAAATCGGTTTCTGCGAGGACATGTTGGTTAAACCACCGGTCTATCTTCCTTTCGCCTGAATCCAGGTAAGCTTGCAGGGAAGGAAGCAGCTTTGTCTTCATCATGCTGAATACGGGCTGCATACGCTCACCGGTAGTTGCCACGGAAATCTCTGATTTCTGTTTTTGCATATTTGCAGCGAGACGCATGACCAGATCCTCGGGAATAAAAGGTGAATCACACGGTACTGTTACCAGGTAATCAGTCTGGCAGTGCTGTAAAGCGCTGGCTATTCCGGCAAGCGGCCCACAGTAACCGGAGAGGGTGTCGGAAATAACCGGGTAATCGAAACGACTGTACTCTTCGAGGTTACGATTTGCATTAATAATAATCGTTGCTACTTGTTGCTCCAGTTTCTTTATAATCAACGAAATCAGGCTTGAATTGTTCAGCTGTAATAGACCTTTATCCTGTCCATGCATGCGCCGCGCCTGACCGCCAGCCAGTATAACGCCAGTAATAGATTGCTTATCGATTTCGATCATCTTGAACCGGTAATTAAATATTCAGTCAGAAAAAAGAATAATGAAGCATAAACCAGGAGGACACAGTTATGAACGAAGATAATTTTAATATGGAAATGCGTAAATTTCTGAAAAAAGTCGGTATCAACTCTCAGCGCGAGATCACGCACGCCGTTGATAATGCAATTAGTGAAGGTAAGCTTTCCGGGACTGAAACGCTCTCGGCAACCATGACTTTACAAATTGCAGAGATAGAGCTGGAACTGAAGATAGAAGGACAAATTGCCCTGGAGTAGGGCGTTTTATTTGACATTTGCTATCTCGCGCTTGGCCGGCAGTTCGGTATCGAACTCAATATACTCCTTGCCATTGTAAACCAGGAAATGCTTGTTCTTGGCACGGGACAACAGTGTGATATTCAGATCTCTGGCCAGACTCAGACCCATTTGCGTAATGCCTGAACGTGACAGCAGTACTGGTATATTCATCTGCGCGATCTTGATTACCATTTCCGATGTCAAGCGCCCGGTAGTGTAAAACAACTTGTCCTGACCACTGATATCTTCAAGCCACATTTTCCCGGCAATGGCATCGACGGCGTTATGTCGACCGACATCTTCGATAAATATCAAAGCCTCTGTATCCTTGCATAGCGAACAGCCATGTACGGCACCGGCGCTTTTGTATACATCATTATGCGCAGTCAGGTTTTTTAACAGGGCATATAACTGTGATTGTTTAACCGGGGAGGGCAGTATTTTTTTTTGTTCCAGCTGCGACATAATATCGCCATACACGGTGCCCTGACCGCAGCCGGTAGTGACTATTCGTGGACCCAGTTTTTCCTGCCAGTCATTTCGATCGGCAAAAGTAGTAATGGCAACTGCACTGACATCCCAGTCAACCTGTACGGATTTTATTTCAGTAATGTCCGCTATCAGTCCCTGGTTCCTGATGTACCCAAGTGCAAGCAGCTCGGGCTCAGTGCCTAGCGTCATCAAGGTGACGATTTCATAGCTGTCGAGATAGATTGTTAATGGACGTTCTTCTGCGATATGCAGGGAGCGGGTATTCTGATATTCATCTGTGGCTTCGACAGCGAGTGTGGCGTGCAGTCCGGCCTGCGTCATTTGCGGACGATAATCACCGGGCATCTCAACCTCCAGTGACATTCATATGTCTGAATATAACCGGCTTCTCAGTAAGGTCGAACTCATGTCCTTTGGGTTTGATAGACATGGAATCAAGAATGGCCTGCTTCAGTTTTTCATCATCCCCCGGATTCGCACGCAGCACTTTGCGCAGATCGACAGAGTGTTCCTGTCCCAGACACAGCAACAGGCGACCTTCACAGGTCAGGCGAACACGATTGCACTGATCGCAGAAGTTATGGCTGTGAGGTGAAATAAAACCAACACGGGTGCGGCTGCCTGCCAGTTGATAATACTTTGATGGCCCACCCGTAGTTTCCGTTGTTGGAATCAGTTCAAACTTCTGTGCAAGGTCATTTCGAATTTCGTCGCTGGAATAATAAGCCTCCGCCCGGTCATGGTCGCCGATGACACCCAGCGGCATTTCTTCGATAAAACTGATGTCTATTTTGCGCTCATTGGCAAACGAAACCAGGTCGATGACTTCATCATGGTTACGGTTTTTAAGGATAACCGCGTTGATCTTTATTTTTTCAAATCCGGCCTTTCTGGCAGATTCAATACCTGCCAGCACATTATCAAGTTCACCCACGCGCGTGATGCGTCGAAATTTATCAGCATCCAGCGAGTCGAGGCTGATATTGATACGTTTCACACCTGCATTCTTCAGAGGAATAGCGAGTCGGCTTAATTGTGATCCATTGGTAGTAGTGACAAGTTCCTTTAGTCCAGGCAACGCACCAATATCTTCAAACAGCTTGATGATGTTGCGACGAACCAGCGGCTCACCGCCAGTGATACGAATCTTGGTCACGCCAAGTTCGGTAAACGCTTTGGCTATGCGCGCTATTTCTTCAAGGGTCAACAACTGTGCCCTCGGCACAAACTGCATATCATCATCCATGCAATAAACACAGCGGAAATCACAGCGATCCGTGACCGAAATTCGGACATAATTGACAACTCGATTGAAGTTATCGACCAACTGTCGCGGTTGATTATTATTGATTTCTGGCATGACTGATGACTGTTTGTGCAAATATTCTATGTTAGCGGTTATTGCGAATTAATAATAGTGGATAATTCATTAATCTTTTAAATAACAGTAATTTACAATTGTATCAAACAATTTATAAACTTAATCATTCCACTGTGAATAGGGTTTGTTGACCAGGCAAATATTGTAATATCTGACATCTTCAGTGACTTCCTCACCCACCCAGTCTGGAGTTTCGAATTTCTCATCTACCGATTCGAGTTCGATCTCAGCGACAATCAGTCCCGCATTTTCTCTTTCGAATACGTCTATTTCCCAGGTGTGATCAACATGTTTGACAAAATAGCGGGTCTTTTCGATTAAGGGTTTGTCGCAAAGCAATTCCAGCAATTCCATTGCATCAGCCAACGGTATCGAATACTCATACTCTTTTCTCTGAATGCCAATAGTCCGGCCTTTTATATTCAAATCGGCCTGTTCATCATTCACGCGTACCCGTATCGAGTTCTTATCATTTCCACCCAGATATCCCTGTATCATGTGTTCACTACCCGTGATATCTTGTTTCCAGTTATCATTGATAACCAGATATTTACGTTCGATTTCTGTTGCCATGTCTTATGATATCGTCATTACAATGACTTTTACACGCCATTCCTTTACTCATACGCCATGATTAGAGAGTACAGCCACATTGCCAACCCACGCATGCTGGCTATAGTACTACTCGGTTTTTCGTCCGGCTTGCCGCTGGCATTGAGTGCCGGCACCTTGCAGGCATGGCTGGCGGATGTTGATGTGGATATACGTTCAATTGGCTGGTTTTCACTTGCAGGGTTGCCTTATACCCTTAAGTTTATCTGGTCCCCCCTGATGGACCGTTTTGTACCTTCCGACCTGGGCCGAAGACGCGGCTGGATGTTTATCACACAGTGTGCCTTGCTGTGTTCAATATCCGCCCTGGCCTTTCTGACGCCCGATAGTCAATTGAAGCTAATGGGCATGATGGCCTTCATCATCGCTTTTTTCTCGGCCTCACAGGACATAGCCTTTGATGCGTACAGGACGGACATCCTGCCGGCCAATGAACGTGGTCTGGGCGCTGCTGTATCGGTTGCAGGTTATCGAATAGCCATGCTGGTCTCGGGTGCCGGCGCACTGATAGCCGCTGACTCGATGGGGTGGAAAACAGCCTATCTGATTATGGCTGCCCTGATGCTCATTGGAATGTTGACGTCCTGGTTCTGCAGTAAACCGGCTTATCAGGCCAAACCTGCCACCTTGCAGGCGGCGGTAGTCGAGCCGTTTATGGAATTTCTACAACGACCGGCAGCAATAATCTTACTGGTCCTGGTCGTCCTGTATAAGCTTGGTGACGCATTTGCCGGCACCCTAACCACTGCATTCCTGATACAGGCGCTTGATTTTAGTACTGCTGATGTTGGTGTGGTGAACAAGGGGTTTGGTTTACTGGCCACTCTGGCGGGCGCATTATTTGGTGGTGCCATCATGCTAAGGCTTGGCTTGTTTAAATCACTATTGTGGTTTGGTTTACTCCAGGCAATTACCAATCTTGGATTCATGTTGCTATCGATCGTTGGTAAAAGCTATATCGGCATGATCGCGGTTATCGGCATGGAAAATCTCTGTGGCGGCATGGGCACGGCGGCCTTTGTAGCGCTATTGATGGCGCTTTGTAATCACAAGTATACCGCGACACAATTTGCACTTTTATCGGCACTATCAGCCGTCGGGAGAGTATTTGTAGGTCCGCCATCGGGTATGCTGGTCGCGACAACGGGCTGGACGTTTTTTTTCTTTATGACCTTTCTGGTAGCGCTGCCAGGTCTGGTGTTGTTGATGTATTTGCGTAAGCAGTTACAGAGCTATGATGTAAGCTAGCTATAGTGAACTGGCAGACTTATTTGCCCATCTTGAAGCCTTTATTGTAACTACGGTTATAACCATCCCTGTAACCTCTGTTGTAACCTTTTTTATAGACATTGCGCGCGGGGTTATAGGGTTTATAACCATAGTTGTACCTATTCTTCAGATTAAGACTATTGTCGTAATATCTCTTTTTCTTGATCTTGTCGTAACTATAGCTGTTGTTCAGATAGGGATTGTAGCTACGGAATCTGTTCGCAAAGTTATGTCGTTTATAATAGCCGTTCGCATAGTTGTAGTTCCCTCGCTTGTTGTAGCTGTAAGGGTTGCGATTGTAGTAATACGGCTTGCTGTTGTGTTTGTAGTACGGAGCGCCAGTGATTATTTTTACGTCTGCATTGCTAATACCGGGTAATAATAGTGCTAACAGTGAGAATAGGGTGATAGCCTGTTTTTTATATTGCATGCTGAGCTACTCCGCTTGAAACATAAATAATTAGAGGGTGAATTCGACAAATGGTTGCAAATCAATACCGTCCCAGAATAGAGATTCACTATTGCACTGACTGCCGGTTTATTCTCCGCGCCAGCTGGCTGTCACAGGAACTGTTGATGACCTTCGGTGATCAGCTGGGAGAGCTGGCGCTGGTGCCCTCGCATGACGGTATTTTCGAGGTTTATCTGGACAGCGATCTGCTATTTTCAAAGAAACAGGAAGGCTGTTTTCCAGAAGCAAAACAGTTGAAGCAGCTGGTTCGCGATAGGGTAAACCCTGAGATGTCGCTGGGACACAGCGACAAATAAGAGGTATTAACGAACTTCCCTGGCGACCCTGATACCAATATGGTCGTAAGCCTGGTCAGACTTGAACTTATCCCTCTTGGCATTGCGGATTGACTGTGGTGGCGTGCTATAAGCGCCGCCGCGGGTTACGCGGAAAGCGCAATCTCCACCTTCCCAGACTTCAGCATATTTAGGTGCGTTCCTGTAATTATCATGCCAGCAATCATGGACCCATTCGGCGACGTTACCGGCCGTGTCGTAGATATTGAATGCATTGGGCTCAAAACTGCCCACCTTGGTCGGTTTGCGTGGGTCAAAACCGGTACCGCAACCAAAACAGTGAGCCCGGTTGGGCTCTTCATCATAACCCCACCAGAATGTCGATTTTTTACCCGTTGAAGCCATATATTCCCACTCAGCTTCACTGGGCAGGCGGTAGCGTTCACCGGTTTCTTCCGAGAGCCATTTTGTATAGTAGTAGGCATCGTCCCAGGTGACGAAGATGACCGGGTGCGTATCTCTGTCGGTATAGAGTGAGTCAGGCAGTTTGCGTCCGGTGGCCGTAGCAAACTTATCATATTCGGCAAAGGTGACTTCATATTGGCTAACAGCAAATTTATCAACGGTAACTTCACGTCTCGGTGTTTCACTCGCATTTTTTGAACTGCTGCTTCCCATCGTGAATTTGCCGGCAGGGACCACGATCATCTTCGGACCATTGCCACCTGATTTTAACGGATCGGTAAAGGCACTGCCTGCGGCCCCGGCGGGAGCGGGCTCTTTTGCGGCACTGGCAACCGGTGGCGCTTCTTGTGCCGCTGCTGCTACAGACTCTTCTTCGATAGGATCAGCTTCAGCAGCTTCTTCTTCGACGGCCTCTTCTTCAACACTGGCTAGCTGTTCCGGTTCTTCCATCATTTCAGTAGTGGAAGCTTCATAATCTTCAGTCATCGCTATATCGGATGTATACGGCTTTTTATCACCAGACATAAACATA